>Ga0209936_1001476_pt1 | contig 12442 bp, 10 predicted proteins | sample SalPonR1_A_D1_MG_FD_185694 | JGI IMG/M metagenome (GOLD analysis project Ga0209936, IMG submission 185694) | Salt pond soil microbial communities from South San Francisco under conditions of wetland restoration - Salt Pond MetaG R1_A_D1_MG... ... | reverse complement strand
GTCGAGAGCGAGGAGGGGATCATCGCGGGCACGCCGGGCACGCTGGCCTGGGTCCGCGAGATGCAGGCGTGGCTGCACAACGTCGCGCCCCACGCGTTCTGGCTGGGCGAGACGTACGCCCTCTCGGCTCCGACGGTCGCCGCGTACCACCACGACGGCGACCTGGACATGAGCCTCGACTATCCGGGCTGGGCGGCGCTGTTCGACGCGCTCTCGCAACGGAGCGCCGGCCCGCTCGAGACGGCGCTCGAGCAGAATGCCGGGCTCTACCCCCCACAGGCGCGCAGGGCCGTGTTCTCCGCGAATCACGATCAGATCCGACCCGCCTCGGTGCTCGGCGTCCTGCGCCGCGACGAGGCCCGCCTGAAGCTGATCGCTGGGCTGCTCGCGACCCTGCCGGGAACGCCGCTGCTCTACTACGGCCAGGAGATCGGGCTCCCGAACGGCCCCGGCGATCGCGACGAGCAGAAGCGGACGCCGATGACGTGGTCCGCAGCCCCGGGCCGCGGATTCAGCGACGCCGAGCCGTGGATCGCGTTCTCGACCGACGACCCGGCGTTGAGCGTCGAGGCGCAACGGGCGGACCCGGATTCCCTCTGGTCGACGTACCGCACGCTGATCGCGGCGCGTCGTGGTCTCCCGGCGCTGACGCGAGGAACGACCCGCCTGCTCCGGCCGGAGGCCCCTCAGCTGCTGGTGTTCGTTCGGCAGGAGGGTGGAGAGCGGCTGCTGGTCGTCGCGAACCTGGGCGTGCGTCCGGCGGTGCTCGCGGCGTCCGAGCGCCCGGGCGCTCCGGCCGAGACCGTGCACGGCGCCCCGGTCGGCGAGGCCGACTGGGAGATCGAGGGACTGGGATTGCGGATCGTGCGACTGGCCGGCTCGGCGGACTGAGCGGCCCATCGCCGGCCGGTGCTATCCTCGGGCCTCATGGAACCCAACCCCGACGCCGCTTCTTCGGACGCCGCATCCTCGGACGTCGAACGCTCCGAAGCCGTGCTCTCGGAAGCCGAGCTGTCCGCCGCTGCGGGGGCGCGCCCACGGGTCTTCTCGGGCGTCCAGCCCTCCGGAGATCTTCACCTCGGCACCTACCTCGGTGCGCTTCGCCAGTGGGCTCTGCATCAGGACGAGCGCGACAACATCTTCTGCGTCGTCGATCTCCACGCCCTCACCGTTCCCGAGGACGTCGATCCGAGGACGCTTCGGGCGAAGAGTCGCGAGGTCGCGGCGCTGTACCTGGCGTCGGGGATCGATCCGGAGACGAACATCGTGTTCGTGCAGTCGCACGTGCGGGAGCACACCGAGCTGACCTGGCTGCTCAACTGCACCACCCCGCTCGGTTGGCTCTACCGGATGACGCAGTTCAAATCGAAGAGCGAGGGCCGCGAGTCGGTCTCCACCGGACTGCTGGACTACCCGGTCCTTCAGGCGGCCGACATCCTGCTCTACGACACCGACGTCGTCCCGGTCGGCGAGGATCAGGTTCAGCACGTCGAGCTCACGCGCGACATCGCCCAGCGGTTCAACCACCTCTTCGGCGAGGTGTTCCGGCTTCCGAAGGCGGTCGTCCCCAAGAGCGGGGCGCGCGTGATGGGGTTCGACGATCCCGAGGTCAAGATGTCGAAGTCGTACGCGCGGGTGCGCGACCGCCATGCGGTCCATCTGCTGGACGACGATGCGCGGATCAAGAAGACGGTCATGAGCGCCGTGACCGACTCCGGTCGCGAGCTCCGGTTCGAGCACGCCGGCCCGGGCGTTCGCAACCTCCTGGGCATCCTCCAGAGCCTGACGGACGAGCCGATGGACGCGGTCCAGGCGCGGTTCGAGGGCAAGGGCTACGGCGATCTCAAGAAGGCCGTCCTGGAAGCGATCCTGGAGACGCTTCGACCGATTCGGGCGCGGTATCGGGAGTACGCCGCCGATCCGGCCGAGCTCGACGCCGTGCTGGCGCGCGGCGCCGACCGGGCGCGCGAGCAGGCCGCGCGAACGGTGGCGCGCGCGAGATCCGCATTGGGCGTCGGCACCTGAGCGGTCCGTCGTCCTCCGGCGTCCTGTTCCTCTTTCTCGACGGCGTCGGTCTGGGCTCGGACGATCCGGAGCGCAACCCGTTCGCCTCCGTCCCCACGCCGACGCTGGACGAAGTCGCGGGCGGCGACTTCGTCGCGCCTCGCACCGGCCGACGTCCGGCAGGCCGGTTCGAGCGGCTGGACGCCACCCTGGGCGTCGCGGGGCTGCCCCAGTCGGCGACCGGGCAGAGTGCGCTGCTGACGGGAAGAAACGCCGCGTCGGTGATGGACCGCCACTACGGTCCGTGGCCGGGACCCACCTTGAAGCGCCTGCTGGACGAGGGCCAGCTGTTCTCGTGGGCCGCCAGGCGGTTCGGTCTGGACGCGGTCGCGTGGGGCGGCGCGTATCCGGCCGGGTTCTTCGACGCGCTCGAGCGGGGTCGACTACGGCTGAACGCCCCGGCGTACGCCGCGAGGAGCGCGGGCGTGGTTCTGCCGGGCGAGGTCGCGTACCGGTCCGGGTCGGCCGTGGCGGCGGACCTGGACGGCGCGTGGTTCGCGTCGCAAGGGATCGAGCCGCCGGGCGGCTTCGTGCCCGGTCCTCCTGGAGCGGAACGGGCAGGGGAACGGCTCGCGGCGGCCGTGGCCGGGACGGCGTTCGCGTTTCTCGACGTGTGGCTCACCGACCGGATCGGTCACCGGGGAAGCGTCGGCGAGGGACGCGACCTCGTGCGGCGCCTCGACGCGTTCGTGGCGGGGGTGCTCCGTGCTCGGGAGCCGGCCATGACCGTCGTGATCACCAGCGACCACGGAAACGTCGAGGATCTCGCGCACCGGCGCCACACGCGGGCCGACGTGCCGTTGATCGTCGTCGGTCCGGGCGAGCGGGCGTTCGAGGGCGCGCGCTCGATCCTCGACGTGGCCCCCGCCGTTCGAGCGGTCTGGGCAGCGCCGTAGCCCGTACGACGAGACCGGTCGTTCAGCCCGCCGCAGGGCGCCCGGCTGGTCCGGAGGGACCTCAAAGCCCCAGCAGGACGACGGCCTCGTACCATGCGCCCACCAGCAGCAGCATCGCCGCCCACGGCAGGGTCGAGATCAGCTTCCGGTAGCCGGCGCCCAGTCCTGCGAACCCTCCGCGCGCCAGCGAGACGACCAGCATCCCGCCTCCAGAGACGACGAGGAAGTACGCCGTGAACTCGAGGACGAACAGCACCAGAACGAACACCACCTCGGGGAAGCCGCCGACGCCCAGCACGCCGAACGCGGTCGACTGCGCCAGGAACGACGCGCCGGCCAGCAGGTAGGCCGGCACCCCCAGCAGCAGCGCGCTGCCGAACAGCGCGGTCAGCGTGACCACGAAGAAGTTCTGGTAGAAGATCACCAGCGCCGTCCGAGCGATGTCGCCGCTGGCCAGCGCCTGGGTCGCGCCGACCTGCTCCAGGGTGCTTCCCAGGACGACGAGTACCGCGTCCTCGCAGGCGTCGGGCAGACGGCTACCCGACCAGAGGCCCACGGCCACCACCGTCCAGCCGAGGATCATCGTCCAGGTCACCAGGCGACGGTGCTCGCGGATCGCTTCGCGCCCCGACGCCAGCCAGCTTCGCAGCGGAGAGGGCCGGAACAGCGAGACCAGCACGAGCAGCGATACCAGCGCGAAGCCGATGCCGGCGGCGCGCGACTGAAGCCACGACCGGCCGCTCGTCGTCTCGACCTGGAACCCGACGCGTTCCACGCGCCACGTCTCGCCGTCGCGGCTCAGCACGACCTCAACGACGTCCAAGCGCTCGGGCGGGACCTCGGCGGCGTAGGTGTAGCGCCGGCGGTCCTCCGAGTCGGTCTCACGACGCTGACGATCGTCGACGTCGACCTCGGTACCCGGCGGTGGAGGCGGAGCCGCGAACAGCGCGGGTAGCTCACGGCAGAGCGTCTCGGCGTCCAGTCGACTGAGCTCGGACAGGGGCCGCGGCTCGGTATCGAGCCAGGACCGCACGGCCTCGTCTGCCAGGGCTCCGGGTTCCTCGCCGGTGAGGGAGGTCGGACCGGTCGTCGCCTGGGGGGGATCTTCGGAAAGCCCCTGCGCCTGGCCGGGACCGCCAGCGACCGCCAGGATCGCGACCGTCGCCCAGACGAGCGCCGCCCGAACGAGCGGGACGCGGCGGAGGACCGAAAGCGGGTGAACGAGCGAACAGGACGTCATCATGGAATCCAGGCCAGCATAGCGCAGAGGACGCCCCGCACCACGTCCTGGACGGCCCCTGCTTGGTACGCTCCCGCCATGAGGCCGTGGAGCTGGGCGTGGAACGCGACGTTGCGCACCGTGCGCGGCGTGCACCCTTCGCTGGTCACGCCGGACGACGCCTGGGCGTCGTCCCGCCTGAGCGACGCCGAGCGCGGGCTGTACCTCGCGATGGATCCGCGCGACCGCGATCACGCCGTCCGCGTGGCGCGCGCGCTGCTGCGGACGCACCCCGCCGCACCGCCGGTGGTGGTGCGCGCGGCGCTCCTGCACGACGTCGGCAAGAGCCGGCGTCGCTACCGCGTCGACGAGCGGATCCTGGTGCACCTGGTTCGGGCCGCGCCCCCGCCGCCCGAGCCGCCACGGGGCGGCCTAGCGGGAGCGCGGCAGACGGCCGCCCACCACGCCGCCTACGGGGCCGACATGATCCGGTCGGCAGGCGGATCGGCGCGCGTGGCGGAGCTGGTCGCGCGCCACGACCGCCCCCCCGCGACGGACGTCCACGCTCGCTGGATCCACGAGGCGGACCGCGGCACGTGAGCCGCACCGTCGCCACCGAGCGGCTGTTCGCGATGCAACGCTTCGGCGTGGTGCCCGGCTTGGAGCGGACGCGCGCGCTGCTGGCGCGGCTGGGCGACCCGCAGGGCGCGTTCGAAGCCGTGCTCGTCGCCGGAACGAACGGCAAGGGCGCGACGGTCGCGCATCTGAGCGCCATGCTCCGGGCCGAGGGGCGGAGCGTGGGCCGGTTCGTCAGCCCGCACCTCGCGTCGCCCGGCGAGCGCGTCGCCGTGGACGGACGAGCGATGAGCGACGGCGCGTTCGAGGACGCCGTCGCGGAGCTCCTGCCCCACGTGGAGGCGGTCGGAGCGACGTTCTTCGAGGCGCTGACCGCGCTGGCGTGCGTGCGGTTCGCCCGCGCCGGCGTGGACGTCGCGGTGATGGAGGTCGGGCTGGGAGGGCGGCTGGACGCCACGAACGCGCTGGATCCGGTGGCCAGCGCGATCGCCTCGATCGCCCTGGACCATCAGGCCGTGCTCGGAACGACCTTGACGGCGATCGCGCGCGAGAAGGCGGGCATCCTGAGGCGCAGCGTGCCGGCGTGGAGCACCGCTCGCGGAGAGGCGGCGGAGGCGCTTCGTGCGGCCGCGCGCGAGCTCGGAGCCCCGCTGCGCTTCGTGGGGAGCGACGTCCGCACGCGCGTCCGGTCGCACGGCTGGTCCGGATCGACCGTGCGGCTAGGGCGGGAGGGGCGGACCGAGCTCGTGTTCGCGACGCCGCTCGTGGGCCGGCACCAAGCGGAGAACGCCGCGCTGGCGGCGTGCGTCGCGGGCGAGCTCGGGGTGTCCGACCGGTCGGTGGCGGCGGGAGCGGCGGCGACCCGCTGGCCGGGACGGCTCGAGGTCGTCGCGCCGCGCGGCGCAGCCGCCGAGGACGGGTCGCTGCCCGACGACGTTCGCGTCGTGCTGGACGGCGCGCACAATCCAGCCGCCGCGACCGCACTGGCGGAGACGCTTCGCGATCTCGGGGAGCGTCCCGCTCTGGTGTTCGGGGCCAGTCGCGACAAGGACGTCGCCGGGGTGCTGCGCGCGCTGGCTCCCGCGACGTCGTCGCTGGTCTTGACGAGGGCGACGCTGAGCCCGCGCGCGCTCCCGCCGGTCGAGGCGGCGGCGCTCGCGACCGCGCTGGGCCTGGACGTGGCCGCCGTGCACGCCGATCCTCGTCACGCCGTGCGGGCAGCGGCGCACGGCGTCGGCTCCGGTCCGGTGCTGGTCGCGGGGAGCCTCTACCTGATCGGCGAGGTCCGGCCTTGGCTCCTGGGAGAGCCGCTGCCCGCCTGGGAACGGTGGCAGTAGCCGACGCGGCCGTGGCCGAACAGGTGTCCGCGGCCGATCACGACGACGCGCGGCGCGCGCGCACGTGCTTGACGATCGATACGAGCGCGATCAGAGCTGCGGCCGTGGCCGCGGCGAAGGCGTCCTCGCGAGGCCAGCCGAGGCGGATCAGCACGGCGCCCGTCAGGATTGGATAGAGCGACAACGTGGCGATCGAGGCCGCCGTGGCGTTGCGCACGATCAGCGTCAGCGCGATCAGCAGGACCACGCCGGCGCCGCCCGCCCACGGAACCACGGGAAGCGTCGCGCCGAACGCGGTCGCGAGCGCCTTGCCCCCGCGGAAGCGCACGTACGGCGACCAGGCGTGCCCGATCACGGCGCCCACGCCGCCCGCCAAGCCCATCGCCAGTGGATCGGCGATGCCCGCGGCGACCGCCATGCGAATCCCGATCGCGGCGGCCAGCGCGCCCTTTCCCAGGTCCAGCGCCAGCACGACGACGCCGGCGAGCGGCCCGACGTTGCGTGCGGTGTTCATCGCGCCCATGTTTCCAGACCCGACGGCGAAGATGTCACGACCGATCGCACGGGCGACCAGCGCGGCGACCGGCACGCCCCCCACGAAGTAGCCCGCCGCCAGCGCGGCGGCCAGATCGAACGTCACCGTGGAGATCCGAACGTGCCGGCGGTGCGGGTGCCGCTGCGGGTGCCGGCCACGCCGCCGAGGCTCCGCAGGTCGTCGACGTGCCAGGCCACGTAGCGGGCCAGTAGCCGCCAGTGGGCGGCGCGGTCCGACAACGGTTCGGTCAGCGCGTCGCGCGCGCGCCCGGCGATCAGGATCCGGAGCCCGCGTGCGGTGTCGCCCCTGAGGGCGATGCCCTCGCCGCTCCGGACGATCCGCCCCCCGACGAGGTCGAATCGCGGCGCGTCTCCGCCCTCCAGTCCGCCCTCCTCCAGCGCGACGCCCGCCGACGCGTCGGCCCCGTCGTCGCCCGCGTCCGGGCCCAGTCCGGCGACCCGAAGCAACATCCAGGCGTGGATCAACGCGACGCGCTCGGGATCGTCGTCCTCGTTCAGGCCGCGCAGGCCGCTGGCCAGCCACGCGTGAAGCGGCTCGCCCACGTGCACGTCCACCGTCAGGCGGTCGGCCAGCTCGGCGAGCAGGTGCGCGTACGGGTAGACGGCGGGGTCGGACAGGCGCGGCAGGGCGCCGTTCAGGCGAACCTGCGCCACGACCGCGAGGTCGTCGGCGCGGCGCTGGTAGACCTGAACCGTGACGTCGTGGAACAGCGACAGGCGGCCGGGATTGCCGCCGAGGAGGCGGCCCTTGCGCGCCACCGCGCGCCACTTGCCGTCGGGCGAGAGCAGCGTGACGACGACGTCGCCCGAGGGAAGCGGCGTCCGGCGGACGACGATGCCCTCGCGGACGCGGTAGCGCTGGGTGGCCACGACGGCATCCTACCTAGCGGCCCGGCGCCCTCACGTCTCCGCGCGCTTGCGGGCCCGGCCGTACGCCATGCGCAGCTTGAACAGTCCTCGCTTCAGGCGGGCGGCGACGTCGGCCTCGTCGGTTCCGAGCGTGGCCGCGACCTCCTCGGTCGAGGCCGGCGCGTGTCCGGCCATCCCCTCGACCCGGGCGACCGCCTCGCGGTCGGCCTCGTCGAGCTCCCCGAGGAACGGCTCCAGCTCGGCCGCCGTCGCCTTGGGCTTGGCGGGGCCGGAGGCGCGCTTCTTCGTCTTCGCGCCCGCCTTCGCGCCGCGCTTCGTCGTCGTTTTCGCCTTCGACTTCGCCTTGGCCTTCGACTTGCCGGCGCCCTTGCCGCCCGCCTTGCCCGCGCCCTTGCGCGCCTCGCGAGCGGCGAGCAGCTCCAGCGCCTGCTCCATCGTCAGGTCCTCGGGCGACTGCTCCTTGCGGAGCGAGGCGTTCGTCTTGCCGTGCTTGACGTACGGGCCGAAACGGCCGTCGTGGAGCTCGACCGGCTCGCCGGTCTCCGGGTGCTCGCCGACCGTGCGGAGCGGCTCGCGGCGCCCCTTCCGCTTCTTGGCGGCCAGCAGCTCCGCGGCACGGTCGACGCCGACGTCGAGCACGTCGTCCTGGGGCGTCAACGAGGCGTACGTGCGCTCGTGTCGGACGTACGGGCCGTACCGGCCGATGCCGGCGTCGATGCGCTTGCCGGTCTCGGGATGCGTGCCGACCTGGCGGGGGAGGTCCAGCAGCCTGCGGGCCATCGTCTCGTCCACGTCGCTCGGCGAGACGCCGGGCGGCACGGAGACGCGTTTGGGCTTGCCTTCCTGATCGTCGGGGCCCAGCTGCAGGTACGGACCGTACGGGCCGTTCTTGAGCAGCATCGTGGTTCCGTCCTCGGTCTCTCCGACGGGAACGTCGCCCTGACGCTCGCGCTCGATCAGCTCCGCGAGCATCTCGCGGGTCACGTCCGCGGGCGCCCACTCGTCGGGCAGCGAGGTCTTGAGGGTCTCGCCCTCCACCTCCGCCTCCACGTACGGGCCGTAGCGTCCGACGCGGACCAGGTAGGGATCCCACTTCGAGCTGCGGACGGTGCTGATCGCCTTCGGGTCGATCCCGTCGATCCCTTCCGCGACGCGCGCCTCGATCCCTTCGCTACCGCCGTAGAACCCCTTCAGGTACGGCAGCGCCTCGAGCGTGCCGGCGGCGATGGCGTCGAGCTTCGCCTCCATCTCGGCCGTGAACTCGGTATCGACGAGTTGCGTGAACTGGTGCTCCAGCAGGTTGTTCGTCGCGAACGCGGTGAAGGTCGGCACCAGCTGCTGGCCGTTCTTCCGGACGTAGCCGCGGTTCACGATCGTATCGATGATGCTTGCGTAGGTCGACGGTCGCCCGATGCCCTCCTGCTCGAGGATCTTCACGAGCGACGCCTCGGTGAAGCGTGCGGGCGGCTTCGTCTCGTGGCCGCTGGCGTCGAGCGCGAGCGCCTGCAGGGCGTCGCCCTCCGCGAGCGGCGGCAACGGCTGGTCGCGATCGTCGAGCGCCGCCTCGGGATCGTCGCTACCCTCGACGTAGGCGCGGAAGAAGCCGGGGAAGAGGACCTGCCGGCCGCTGGCGCGCAGGCTCAGCGTCCGCTCGTCCGCTTCTGCCTCGATCCTGGCGGTGACGAACTTGAGCCGGGCCTCGGCCATCTGGGTGGCGATCGTTCGCTTCCAGATCAGGTCGTACAGCGCGGCGTCGCGTCCGCCCAGCTTGTGCTCCTTCGCCGTCATCATCCGGTCGCCGGCGGGCCGGATCGCCTCGTGGGCCTCCTGCGCGTTGCGGGACTTGCCCTTGTACTGCCGGACCCGCTCGAACAGGTAGTCGGCGCCGTACAGGCTCTCGACCCGCTTCCGTGCGGCGCCGATCGCCTCGCCCGAAAGGTTCGTCGAGTCGGTCCGCATGTACGTGATCAGGCCCCGCTCGTACAGACCTTGCGCGACGCGCATGGTGTCCCGCGCCGAGAGGCCCAGCTTGCGGCTGGACTCCTGCTGCAGCGTCGAGGTCGTGAACGGTGGCGAGGGGTTGCGGGTCTGCTCGCGCTCTTCGATCGAGACGACGCCGAACGGCGCCCGCTGGGCCGCGTCCGCGAGACGGCGCGCCTCGGCCTCGCCCATCAGCATCAGGTCGCGGCCTTCGACCAGGCCCTCCTTCAGCCGTCCGCTGTCGGGATCGAAGTCCTTGCCGGACGCGAGCCGCACGCCGTCGACGTGGGTGGCGGTCGCGGCGAACGAGCGGGCCTCGTCGGGCGCCACGCCAGCCGCCGCCAGCGTCGCCTCGAGATCCCAGTACGACGCCGGCACGAACGCCAGTCGTTCCTTCTCGCGCTGCACCAGGATGCGGACCGCGACCGACTGCACCCGCCCGGCCGAGAGCCGCGGCGCGATCTTGCGCCACAACAGCGGACTGATCGTGTAGCCCACCAGCCGGTCCAGCAGTCGGCGCGTCTCCTGAGCCTCGACCAGGTTCCGGTCGATGTCTCGCGTCTCTTCGAGCGCCCGCTGGATCGCCTGCTCGGTGATCTCGTGGAACACCATCCGCTTGACCGGCACCTTCGGCTCGAGCACCTCGAGCAGGTGCCATCCGATCGACTCGCCCTCGCGATCCTCGTCCGTCGCGATCACCAGCTCGCCGACGTTCTTGAGCGCCTTTCGGAGCTCGCGCACGACCTGCGGCTTCGTGACCACGTAGAGCGGCTCGAAATCCTCGTCGATCTTCATGCCCAGCCGTGCCCAGCTCTGCCCCCGGTACTGATCGGGAATGTCCTCGGCGGAGGCGGGCAGGTCGCGCACGTGGCCCATGCTGGCCATCACCTCGTACCCGCTGGGGAGGTAACGGCGGATGGTGTTCGCCTTCGTGGGCGACTCGACGATCACGAGCCGCCGCTCGGATCGTGGGTTCGGTGTGGATGCCATGGAGTCCCTTCTCGTTCGCGCCGCCATTATAGGCGCGGTTCGCAGCGTGTCAAGGTGCCCGCCCCCGACGGTTCGGTACGCGCCTGGACGGCGCTCCGAACGCGCGAGGGCGCTCGTACGGCTCGGCCTCGTGTGCGGACGGCTGCGGCGGAAGGCCGGGCGAAGCGATCGGTCAGAGCTGGCGGCGGTGCGTGATGGCGCGTCCCAGCGTCACTTCGTCCGCGTACTCGAGGTCGCCTCCGACGGGAAGGCCGTACGCGATCCGCGACGCCCGAATCCCACGCTCCGACAGCGTCCTGGCGAGGTACATCGCGGTCGCCTCGCCCTCGACCGTCGTCGAGGTGGCCAGGATGACCTCGTCGATCCCCCCGCCCTCCAGCCGCCGCAGCAGCGCGGGAACGGTCAGCTGGTCGGGGCCGACGCCGTTCATCGGCGACAGCGCGCCGTGCAGCACGTGGTAGCGACCCCGGTACTCGCCGGAACGCTCGATGGCCAGCACGTCCGCGGGCTGCTCGACGACGCACACCACGCCGGACTCCCGCGAGGGATCGGCGCACAGGTGACAGGTCTCGTCGCCCTTCGTCATCACGTTGAAGCAGACCGGACAGCGGTCCAGCGACGCTTTCGCCGCGCGGATCGCGTCCGCGAGGGCTTCGACATCGCGAGGGTCGCGGTGGAAGAGGTGGAACGCGAGGCGCTGCGCGCTCTTCGGCCCGATCCCGGGCAGGCGACCGAGCTCGCGGATCAGCGCCGAGAGCGCAGGCGGAAAGCTCATGACGGCCGAGCGGCGCTCAGAGCAGCCCGCCCATGCCGCCCATGCCCCCGAGGCCGCCCATGGCGCCGCCCATCTCCTGCTCCTGCAGCTCCTTGGCCTTGCGCTGGGCCTCGCCGACGGCGGCCGCGACGAGGTCTTCGAGGAGCTCCACGTCGTCCGGGTCCACGGCGCCAGGATCGATGCGCACCGAGGTCACGTCGCCGGCGCCGTTCGCCGTGACGGTCACCAGTCCGCCGCCTGCGCTTCCCTCGACCGTGGTCTGCGCCAGGCGCTCCTGGGCTTCCGCCATCTTCTGCTGGGCCTTCTGGGCCTCTTTCATCAGCTTCTGAATGTTCATCGCGCCCACTCTACCCGCTGGGCCGCACGGCTCCGTCGTCGGGACCGCCATCCGCGTCGGCGTCCGGGCCCGCGTCCGGGCCGGCGGCGGCGGGCTCGTCCTCCGACGCGTCGTCGGGATCGTCCGCGCTGGGCTCGAGCGCGACGATCCGGCCGGGGAAGAAGGTCTGCACCATGTCGATGGCTGGGTCGGCGGATTCGCCGCCCACGCTCGTCGCGTTCGCTCGCGAGCCGAGCGTGCCCGGCGGATCCGTGCGGCGAGGCGCGGTGCCGGCTTCGCGGCCCGCTGGACGGTCCGCGGCAGCGCTGGATCCGGCCGACGGAGGCCGTCCCTCGGGCCGTCCCTCGGGCGGTCGCTCGGAGCGCCGCTCGGGCGACGACTCGGGGCGACGGTCCGGAGCCGGTGCGTCGGATCGAGCGGGCGCAGGGCCAGGAGCCGACTCGGGCTCGCCGAACAGGTCGCCGGGCAGGTCCTCGAACGTCGTCGTCGCGTCGTCGGGCGGCCCCGCGTACGCCGTGGGCTCGGACGCCTCGCTCGGACCGGTCCGCGCCGGCTCGCCAGCCGCGGTCGCAGGCTCGTCGTCCGAGGCGCCGGCCGGCTCGAGCGGGGTCGAAGGGACTTCGCCGGGGGGCGTGGCAGCCTCGGCGGGCGCCGCGGACGCGCCCGACGGCGGTGCGTCCGCATTCGCGTCCGCTTCGCGATCGTCGGCTCGCGCGGCGCGGGCGGACGGCTGGCGCCGCGGCCGTGCATCGCTCGAGGAGGTCGTCGGGGGCGTCGTCGGGACGGTGGGGCCGGGCCCCCGCCCCGTCACGCTTTTTTTCGGATCGTCTCGTCGGGCCCTTC
>Ga0209936_1001473_pt1 | contig 12454 bp, 5 predicted proteins | sample SalPonR1_A_D1_MG_FD_185694 | JGI IMG/M metagenome (GOLD analysis project Ga0209936, IMG submission 185694) | Salt pond soil microbial communities from South San Francisco under conditions of wetland restoration - Salt Pond MetaG R1_A_D1_MG... ... | reverse complement strand
TTTGAACTCATTATTTGTTTCTTCAAAATCGTCGGGGTGAACAAATTCTTGAAATGGAATCGATGTAAGCTCTTCTTTACTATAGCCGGTAATTTCACACAAAGCCGGATTGACACTTACAAATTTACCGTCCTGTGCAGTTATGGCAATTATCTCAGGGGCACTATCAAACAATAGCTGCAGCTCTTCTTCCTGTTGTCTTCTCTTAATTTCAGCTCCTAAAAACTCACCCAAAGAGGTTAGCTGTTGAATTGTGATCTGTTGTTCGATCTGCGGTTGGTCGCTGGATAGTAGAAGAACGCCAACAAAGTTTTCATTATGGCTTAAAAGAACTCCGTATGCAGATTTTAATCCGGCCTCTGCGGCTGCTTCAAACCTTAGATACTTGCCGGGTTCTGAAATGTTATCCCAAAAAAGATTTTCTTTCTGCTCCCAAACCATTCCCTGCAGCCCTTCACCATACTGAGATTTCGCAATATTTAAGCTCTCTGTATAAAAACGTTTTCCCTTTTCATCCTTTGCGAAGGAAGAGACAAGATTAAGATGGGTTTGGGTCTGATTTAATAACCAGATTTCCGATGTGTTAAAATCACCGAAATCGGCTAAATATTCCAGGGAATCTGATAGAATATCTTTTAGACTGGAGTTTTTGGTAAAAATTTGAGAAAGTTTGTTTTGGATCGTTTTTTCTATTTCACCAACTTTACTTTCAGTGATGTCTCTTATTGCCCCAATCATCCGGATGGGCTCCCCGTTTTCTTTCCTTATGATGTAGCCAATGTCAGAAACATAGGTATATTTGCCCGTAGCTTTTTCAAGTCTGTATTCAGCAGAAAATTCACTCTTGTCCGTTTCGTAAAGGGTGTGATGCATTTTATCCAGTATTGCATCTTTATCACCGGGGTGCAGAATGTTTTCCCATGAGTCGGATGTTTCATTCATTTTTTGAGTATCGAAACCAAACAGAGATTTAAACCCGGCTCCCCAATGCTGGTCATTATCTATGATGTTCCAGTCATAAATTGCGTCTCTGGAGGCTTTCGATACGTAATTATATCGTTCGAGGCTCTTTTTTAGCTCTTGCTGGTAATGTTTTCGATCGGTTATATCGGTTAAAGAACCAACTATTGCAATGGTCTCCCCATTTTGAACAAGTGGTGCTTCATTCACTTCCACCCAAATTTTCTCGCCATCTGTTTTCTGTATTTGAAGCTCATAAGGAGGCTGAGGCTTACCGGTCTTAATAGCTTGATCCGTATATTCGTAAACCGTGCGATTATCCGGATTATCCGTTACAAACTCTTCCCATTTCCGTTTTGATTCCTCAGGAGAGCACCCAAAGAAATCATACGACTGAGGACTCACATACGTCAGAACTCCATCCACGTCATGAGTATAGAAAAGATTGGTGCTGTGTTCTACAATATTTCTAAGGTGTTGTTCTGTTGCTTCAAGTTTGCCCTGCGCTTCTTTCAATTCACGGGCGTCCCGGGCGATGGCGTACATTTTTTCGTCTGTCTCACTCCATCGAACTGACCAAATAACGGGTATAATGTCTCCATTTTTGTGCCGGTAACGGTTTTCGAAGTTGGTTTGATCAACACCCGACATGATATCTGAAGCAACCTGGCGACTTACAGCACGGTCTTCAGGAATTACGTACTCGATATGCTCATTGCCCTCGAGTTCTTCCGGTTTATATCCCCATACGTGTTTCGATGCGGTACTGACTCGCTCAAACCGACCATTCTTGTCAATCACACAGATCACGTCCATGGATTGATTCAGTATATTTTGAAGTGACCGCCGGGCCTCATCATTTGCAATTTCTGCTTGCTTTCTGCTTGTGATGTCCTGTGTGCTGCCAAAAATTGCAATGGTTTCCCCGTTTACGATTTTGGGTTCCCCGACAGCACGAATCCATTTACGATTTCCTTTTGCTGTAATGATGGTCAGTTCTATATCGAAAGGAATTTTATCCTCAACAGCTTTTCCTACCGCTTCAGTAACTTTTTCACGGCTATATCCCTCTTCATAGAAGTTGATGGCAGTTTCCAGGTCAGGTTCGAAATCGGGAGCAACTTCGTGCAACTCCTTTACAAATTTTGACCAGGTTAACGTATGATTTATAAGGTCTAACTCCCATGTACCAATATTGGATAACTTATATGCTTCCTCAAGATTCTGTTGTAGAATTTTTGTCTCTGTAATGTCGAGAATCAGACCACGAAGTTTATTTGGTTTTCCATTCTCAGTAACTACTGAAACAACATCTTTTACCCAAATATAGGAACCGTCAGCTTTTTTAATTCGATACTCAAACTCATGATTTCGACCTTCTTTTGTCTCATGATGGCAATATTGTATAATACTTTCCCTTTCTTCGGGGTGGATTTTATTTTGCCAGAATCGATCCTCTTTTAACCACTCTTCAGGCGTGTATCCAAGGATATCTTTAACCTGAGGGCTTATGAAGTTAAATTCAAATGTCTGCGCATCTGCTTCCCAAAAAATTCCGTCGATAGATTGAATCAGAGACTGAAATTTCTCATTGGATTCTTTTAGTCGTTTTTCTGCTTCAATTTTATCGGTTATATCCCTGAAATTGTCCACAATTCCATTGATGGCGGGATCGTGAATCATATTTGTGATAGTACCTGCCATCCATCGCCAGCTACCGTTTTTATGACGCATACGGGCCGGAGTAACAGAAATAGGCATGGCCGGGTTAGATAGTGCTACGTCTATCTCTTTCATCACGTGCGAAATATCATGTGGGTGGAGAATATCTTCAGGCTTGAACTGCATGGCCTGTTCTACACTATAACCCAGTACATATGCAATATTCGGAGAAACATATTTAGGTGAGCCATCTTTGCCCAGTACAAACAAAACATCGCTTCCATTCTCAACAAGTGAGCGAAATCGCTTTTCATTCTCTTCCAGCTGCGCTTTCTTAAGCTTCTCTTCTGTAATGTCCCGGATTGTGTGGATGATGAGCTCTACATCATCCTTGTCATTTTTAATTGGAATATTTTGAAGCTCATAGAAACTGGTGTTTTTGAATTTGTTTTGAATGTCTCTCTCGTCAAGTTTCAAAACACCGGTATTATCAGGCTCACCGGTCTTGATTACCTTCTTGAATGATTGTAATTGCTTTTTTCCCTCAGGCTCATCAATACCCATTGGGAATGTATCAAAAAATGGTTTTTTGATTGCGGTAGATGCCGGTTTAGAGAAGACATTCTGAAAAGAATTATTTACCTCAATAATGGTAAAGTCCGATGCTTTGGCATCAATCACTACTGCTGGCAGCGGTAAATGTTTAAATAGTGATTTGTAGTCCTGAACTGGGGACATTATAGATTTGACACTTAGAAATTCCGGTTGTTATTAAAAGGAGTCGAGAATTTTCTGCCAGAATGATGTTGGCGAACCTAAAGATTAGGATATTTTAACAAAAGGTAACGTAAATATATACCCGAGTAAACAGTTTTTTTGACTTACGATTCACCGGTAGTATGCTTTGAAATTATATAAAATCAAAATTAACCGTGCATAAGCTAATGATTTTTCTTTCTATAAGAGCATTTTTAGAGATTTAGAGATTTAGAGATTTAGAGATTTAGAGATCAGAGAGATTAATTCGTTTTCGTCCGGGAGAAGCTGTTATTTTATCAAACTTCCAACACTACTAAATTTGACGAACCGTAAACGCATTGAATACAGACGAGTTAATAACCATTCGGAAAGAGTTACATCGCAATCCGGAACTCTCCGGCTGTGAATCGGATACCGCCGAACGGATTATTAAAGAACTGAAGAGGTGCAGGCCTGATAAGCTTCTGACGCAATTGGGCGGATCAGGCATTGCGGCAAAATTCAGTTCCGATAACAACAACTCATTGACGACTATTTTGTTACGTGCAGAGCTCGATGCAATTGCAGTTCGCGAAGAGACCGGTTTAACTTACAGTTCGGGAAATAGCGGAGTTATGCATGGCTGCGGGCATGACGGCCATATGACCATTCTGCTGGGTGTTGCAAAGAAATTGGCCAAAGAGCGGCCTGCGAATAAAAACGTCTGGCTTCTATTTCAACCGGCTGAAGAGACAGGGGAGGGGGCAGAACGGGTTTTGCAGGACAGCAAATTTAATATTGTTCAACCCGATTATGCCTATGCGCTTCACAACCTTCCGGGCTATCCGGAAAATGAGGTGGTCGTTAAAAAAGGAGTATTCGCGGCAGCGTCCATCGGGGTTCAGGTCAAGTTTAAGGGTACGTCCAGTCATGCCGCCTATCCTGAACAAGGGATAAATCCGTCACCTGAAATTTCAAAGCTGGTTCAGTTTGCTAATCTGGAGTTTGATGATTTTAAATCAAAAAGTTCCATTAATAAGATCGTGACTACATATATCAGTTTGGGCGAGAGGGCGTTTGGGATTAGTCCGGGTGAAGGTGAGGTTGGTTTCACAATTCGATCCTCTTCAGATGAAGAGCTGATGGGGGCCGTAAATATTCTAAGAGATAAGGTTCACTCTTTAGGTAAGAATTTTGAGGGAGAAATTTCATTTGATCGGGTTGAGCCATTTGCAGCAACAGTAAATGATCCGAAAGGTGTTGAGAACGTTATTTCATCAGCTTCAAATATTGGTTTGAATTTGAAAGAGTTGGATGCACCATTTCCATGGAGCGAGGATTTTGGATCGTTTGGCAAGAGATGTCCCATTACACTATTTGGGTTGGGCACCGGTGAAGATCACCCGCCGCTTCACTCCGAAAAATACGATTTTAATGACGAGTTGATTCAGGCGGGTGTAGAGATGTTTATAGATTTGATTGAAAAATGAGTTTATGAACAATTCCTCATCGGTTCCAACCCCTTTGAGGGTTATTGTCAAAATCGATTTCGATTTACCATCACAGATGATTGATTAGAGGGGTATGTGCCCCATGCCTGCTGCATTCTATCTATTGTTTGTATTTCGTACACCACAGGTTGAAACCTGTGGCTATGATGTTGGTCACGGCTATGACGTTTTTGGTTTGGTTGTAAACTTGGAATAAAATCACCTTTCTTTTCAGGGTGAAATAACCCAGAGTACAACGGGAGGATATAAATTATGGCAGGAATACCAGTGTCGTAGTCACGTTACACATCATAGCCTCACAATTTATTGTGAGGTTTTAAACCGGCGCCCGAATTCCCCAGTGCCACGCGCACGATCAATATATCTTCCACCCAAATTCATACGAATAAATGATTTATCAACGTTGCATTTATAGAAATCAAAAATGTTGTTTACTATTAACACTACTTTAATAACATCAAAAGACCACATAGGTAAAGATTCGTCAAAGTCAGAAAAACATAAATAGCACTATGAGAATAATATTTACATCCATTTCCGCAATACTTCTCCTTTTAGCGTTTAATCCGCAAAACGTATTATCACAGGTACAAAACGAGGCAAATATCTCTTCATCAGAGATGAGAAATCTTTTGAATTCAAACCAGATTCCACTGCACCGCGCTACAAATGTGGAAGGCTCTCCCTATATGTTTGATGAGTTTTACGAGGGAGTGGTCAAATTGACGAACGGCCACACTACAGAACCATTAGAAATTCGATACAATACGCACACACAAAGTGTCGATTTTATGAGTGGAAATCTCGCGTTTAACGTAGATGGAGAAAATATCGAATCTTTTCATTTTACGGCAAAGGGCAAAGAGTACAAGTTTATAAAAGGATACGATGCCAGCAGATTATCGGAAGATGACTTTGTTGAAGTTTTGGTAGATGGCGAAGTGAAATTTTTAGCACGTCACCATACAGCATTCTTTGAAGATACAGCCAGTTACGGTACGGCTACAAAAAATAATCTTTATCGTTCAGATGTGACTTACTATATAAAGGTAGGAGACGATAGCCCTGAAAGATTACGAAGCCTGAACAAGCGTAGAGTAATGAATAACCTGGATCGTTTCGAGGATGAACTCGAACAGTATGCTGATCAAAATAATATCGACTTCTCTGAAAAAGATGACGTTGCAAAACTGATTCAATACTGTAACACATTAAGTGAATAGTTTTTTTAAAAATCAAGGTCAGGCTATTGAGGTAGTATGACAGGCCTGGCCTCTTCATTACCATCTTCAACTTGATATCTTCGAAGGCCTTTCTTATTCATAATAGTGTCAAGTTTACGGGACCACCAATTTATACTCCATACTCCATTAGTCAATATCTGATTAGAATCGTACTGCATGAAAAGGAAAATCTCAGAATCACTTCAGCCTTCTTATATCGAATTAAGCCGATCTGCTTTAGAAGAAAATTTTAGTTTTTTAAAAAGCCGGGCAAATAATGGAGTTCGGATCTCTTCGGTAATTAAAGGAAACGCTTATGGTCACGGAATCTCATCTTTCATACCGCTGGCAGAATCGTGCGGTATCGATCATTTTTCTGTGTTTAGTGCTGATGAAGCCGAAGGAGTGCTAAAGTTCAGATCCAACCCGGATACGGATGTGATGATCATGGGGATGATTAGAGACAGTGAGCTGGAATGGGCTGTTAAAAATGGTATCGAGTTTTACCTCTTTGAAATGGATCGTTTAAACAAAGCGATTGAGGTGGGTAAAAAACTCAGGAAAAAAGCGAAAGTTCATCTTCAAATTGAGACCGGAATGCATCGCACCGGATTTGAGCGCAAAGAATGGGATAAAGTTTTCCAAAATATAAAGAATCACAGTGATGCAATTGAGTTAATGGGGATTTGTACACATTATGCCGGTGCCGAAAGTGTAGCCAATTTTTTCCGAATCCAAAATCAGAATAAAACATTTAAAGAGGCTTTGGAAGCAGCCAATGAAGTGCTGGGTACGATGCCTTCCATTCATGCATCGAGCTCGGCTGCATTTCTGACCATGCCTGATAAACAGTACGATATGGTTCGTATTGGTATTGCCCAATACGGTTTCTGGCCCAGCCGGGAGACATACATGCATCACGCCAAAGCCAATGAGTTTGATGAAGATCAAGACCCGCTTCGAAGGGTTATGACTTGGAAAAGTGAGGTGATGAGTACAAAGAAAGTGAAGGCCGGAGAGTTTATTGGATATGGAAATGTTTATATGGCGGGTCGGGATATGCGCATAGCCACTGTACCTATCGGATATACGCACGGGTTTGGCAGAAATTTGACCAATTCCGGTTATGTATTAATCGGAGGAGAGAGAGCAAACGTATCGGGATTGGTAAATATGAATATGATTACAGTTGATATTACAGATATCCCCGGGGTTGAAAAAGGGGATGAAGTGGTTTTGATCGGCCATCAGGGAGATGATCAGATCACCGTGGCCTCCTTCGGTGAAATGACCAATAATCTCAATTACGAAATCCTGACCCGGCTACCTGCATCCATTCCCAGAATTGTTGTGGAGTGACTTGTAGTCGCGGGGATAAATCCCGCGCTCGTGTGTTAAACCCATGAATGGGTTGTTGTTTTTTGGATAGATCAAGAAAAAGCCAAAAAAGGGAAAAAGGGTCATGCCTTCGGCACTTGGAAACAGAGTTGGTGCCTTAGAATCCTCAAAATGAATTGTGAGGCTACGATATGTATCGTGTCTAGCGACACTGAAATTTTATTTGAATACTAATCTATATAACACTCTTCCAAAACCACTATTCATTGAAGAGGTTGAGATTACATTAAAGCCTGTTTTTTAGCCAAATGGCGTAGCCATGACCAAACATGATAGCCACAGGTTTCAACCTGTGGGAGTTGAAACGTGCCCCATAGGTTAATGCCGTAGGTAAGTTCCATAGTTGTGACTTTAAGCTTATAAACTAATTAATGTCATAGCGATCCTAACCCCTGTATTCTAAGCTTTCCTGCAGAATTAAGGTGTAACTCTAAATCCGGAATATCCCGGCATGATTTACATTATTTTTCAGGTCAAATCAAAAGGATAAGCCTAAATATTTACGTTTAGAGACTCCAAAATAGAATCCCAATTATATCGTAATTACAAATCCTCTCAATTTTACTTTATTTAATATTTTCAAACACAAAAGACCTGAATAAATAACGTGAATAATTTTAGTCTCTTTTTACCTAAAGTGTTTAAACGGTTGATATACAGTATTTAAAGGGTAAAAGAACAACATATTAAAATTGATTTTTTCATTTGATATGTAAAATATCTTTGTTAAAATCCTACTGGTTGTTGGGAAAACCTAAATAATGGGTTCAAATCACAGTTTTTGTTAAAGGAAGTTTGGCTTAAGTGTAAGTAAGCCTTTTAAAATTTTAGCAGAAATAGTTTGGTACCCAAGGTTAGCTTGATCATATCAAAAATGCTCCCCAACAATCCGGTCAATCAAAACAATAATTAAATATGAGGTATAGTATGCTTAAAAAGCTACTTCTAAGCTCAATGATGTATCTTGCAGCTGTCTCTTTTGCGTTCGCGCAGTCGAGTACGGTTACTGGTACAGTTACAGATGCAGAATCCGGTGAACCCATTCCGCAAGTGAATGTGTTTATCGAGGGGCTGCAGACAGGTGATGCAACTGATTTTGACGGTCAGTACAGCATTGAAAACGTACAACACGGTACATATACGTTCCGAATTAGTTCTGTAGGATATAGAACTCTTCAACGGGAAATTACCGTGAACGCAAACAACACCACCTTTGATTTTCAGATGAGCCCTGATGTTCGTCTGCTGGATGACGTTGTGGTAACTGCGTTCGGTGTTAGCCGTGAACAGAGATCAATCGGTTACTCCGTACAGGACGTGAGTGCTGAAAAACTGTCTCGCGTTCAGCAAGACAACATTGTTGGTGCACTTGCAGGTAAAGTTGCCGGTGTTCAGGTAACCGGAAGTACAAATTTTGGCGGTTCTGAAAGAATCCGTATTCGTGGTGCTAACGGACTTTCTGATGGTCAGCCACTCTTTGTTGTTGACGGTACGCCTATTTCCAATCAATCATTTATAGTATCTGGTGGAGGTTCTGCTCGCGGGCGTGACCTGGGTAACCTGGCATCTGATATTAATCTTCAGAACGTAGAGAGTGTTTCTGTATTGAAAGGTGCTGCAGCTGCTGCACTGTACGGAAACCGGGCTGCTGATGGTGTAATTTTGATTACTACCAAGAATGCATCCATGGGTGAGAACGTACCGCTACAGGTCGATTATACTCATAATACTACTTTTGAAAACGTATATATCCTTCCTGAGTATCAGAATCAGTATGCAGGTGGTTATACACAGAACTTTATTGAATACACCGACCCGCGCGACGGACAGACCTACAACGGTTTGAACTATGCTGCGGATGAGAGCTGGGGTCCAAGAATGGACGGACAGATGTATCGTCCATGGTGGTCTTGGTTCGATCACGACTTTACAGGTGACGGACAGAATGATTACGGAACAATGGTTCCTCTCACACCTCAGGAGAATAACGTTCGTGACTTCTTCGATACCGGTGTCAGAATGTCGAACAGTCTTTCAATTACAGGCGGTTCTTCAAATGCCTCTTTCCGAGCGGGATTGACCAACACAACAAATAGTGGTGTTGTTCCAAATTCTGAGCTTGATAGAACTTCTCTGAGCTTCAACGGTTCTTTGAGCCACTCAGATAAATTCACTTCCAGAATTGCATTTAACTATGTGAATACGTCAACAGAAGGACGTCCTGCTACCGGTTATTCTGCCGCTCAGGGTAACTCTGTTCAGTCATTCAATCAGTGGTTCCAGCGCCAGTTGGATATGGATAAGCTGCGACAGTATGAAGCTGATGACGGTACATTGATGTCTTGGAACATCCGTTCTGCAACAGATACTCGTCCACTGTATTGGGATAGTCCTTTCTTTAGTGTTTTTGAAAACGTTCAGAATGATGATCGTGACCGTGTATACGGTAACTATCAATTGTCATACAATGTGAATCAAAACATTGAGCTTATGGGTAAACTTCATCTTGATACCTATAGCTTTAACGTAGAAGATAGAATTGCTACAGGTGGACTGGAGCAAGATTGGTTCTACACTGCACAGCGATCTCGTCGTGAAGTGAACTATGAAGCGGGTCTTCGATATCAGGAAGATTTCCAGGATATTTCAGTTAGCGGTTATTTTGGCGGTAACATTCTTACCCAAAACTACAGCTCACTGCAGCAACAAACTGAAGGTGGCCTTTCCGTGCCAAACTTCTTCAATATTGATGCTTCTATTGACCGTCCAACGGTTTCTAACTACAATGAGCAGAAAGAAGTAAGAAGTTTATTCGGAACTGCTACAATCGGTTTCCGGGATCTGGTTTATTTAGATCTTACCGGACGTAATGACTGGTCTTCAGCACTGCCTTCAGATAATAACTCCTTCTTCTATTATGGAGTATCAGGTAGTTTGGTGTTTACTGAGTTTGATATGTTCGCAAATCAGAATATTCTGAGTTTTGGTAAGCTTCGTGCATCGATTGCACAGGTAGGTAATGACCTGGATCCGTTCCGTGTTTTCCAAACATTCAATAGTGCTACTCCTTATGGCAGTAGACCTGCTCAGTCGATTCCGACAACCTTGTCAAATCCTGATCTTGAGCCTGCGATCTCATCCGACTATGAGTTTGGTGTTGACTTGAGATTCCTGGATGGACGATTGAGAACAGACGTGAACTACTACAATTCCGTTCGCGAAAATGAAATTCTATCCCTTGAAGTACCGGGATCAAGCGGTTACAACTTCTCCCTGGTAAACGCAGGTGAATTTGAAACAACCGGTTGGGAAGTTGCCATTGGAGCAACTCCGGTTCAGTCAGCTGACTGGAACGTTGACATTGACTTAAACTGGTCAACAAGCAAGTCTGTTGTAAATGAACTTGCTGAGGGTATTACAACCCGTCTCCTTGAAAGTGCATTCTTTGGAATTCAGCTATTTGCTGTTGAAGGAGAAGAGTGGGGACAAGCCATTACAACCTCATCTTACGGTGGTTATCTGCTAGATGACCAAGGCAGAAGAATTGTAAACTCGAATGGTACATACGCTCTTGAAACAAACAAAGAGTTGGGTAACATTCTGCCCGATTGGAATGGTGGATTTAACCTGGGAGTCAGCTATAAAGACTTCTCTATGGGTGCATTCATCGAATTCCAGAAAGGCGGTAAGTTCTACTCACTGTCTCAAATGTTTGGTACCTATTCAGGTCTGACTGAGAACACGGTTGGAAACAACGCTCTCGGAAACCCATTGCGTGATCCTGTAGTTGACAACAGTGGTAATTCAGGGCTTTCATCTGTTCCTTTAGATCAGGCTGCACCTAACTCAGGTGGTGTACTGATAGATGGTGTAGATACAGATGGAAATGAAGTGGCTTACCTGCGTAATGCTGCGAACTGGGGTATTGATCAGTTCTTCAACAAGGAAGCGTGGTTAGAAGATGCGAGCTATATTAAGCTTCGCGAACTTCGATTCACTTACAATCTTCCTGTAAGTCTGCTTGATAGTACTCCTATTAGCAGAGCAGCTGTGTCTCTTGACATAAGAAATCCGTGGCTCATCTACTCAAGCACTAGCGGTGTAGATCCATCTGCTATCCAAAATAACGGAAACGGTTTTGGTTTCTGGGAAGGTGGCGGACTGCCGGGCACACGCGCAATCGGATTTAATGTTAATCTTAACTTTTAATCCGAGGGAGATACTAATATGAATATTTTAAAATTCAATGTTATGACACCGATTAAGAAAGTATTGTTAGTTTCATTACTAACGGTGTTGCTTGTAAGCTGTGATGATTTTGGTAATCTAAATGATGACCCAAATAACCCATCTCAGGTTCGAACTGAACTGCTGCTTACAGACGCACAACGAAGCATGAGCGGTGTAGTGAGTGCCGTAACCGGAACCCTGCTTGTACAGTATATTGGAGAGACCCAGTATACTGATGCGCAGGAATACCGGAATATGACTGCCAGCTTTAACGGCTGGTATACCGGTCCGCTGCAAAACTTGCAAACCATCATTGATCTGAACTCTAATGAGGAAACAGCACCTGATGTATTGTCAGGCGGTAGTAATGCCAACCAGATTGCGGTTGCCAGAATACTGAAAGCTTATTTCTATCAGATGATGACCGATCGATGGGGAATGATTCCTTACAGCGAAGCTCTTCAGGGACGTGATAATTTCTCACCTGCTTACGATGATCAGGCAGATATTTATGCAGACATTATCACAGAACTGAATGAAGCCGTAGCTCAAATGGATGGTGGAACTGCGGTTCGTGGCGATATCCTTTTTGAAGGAGACATGGGGCAATGGGTTCTGTTTGCAAACAGCCTTAGAGCTCGCGCTGCGATGCGTATTGCAGAAGCAAATCCAAGTCTTGCTGAAGCTGAGTTTGTTGATGCTATAAATGACGGTACTATTGCCGAAGATGTT
>Ga0209936_1001463_pt1 | contig 12496 bp, 10 predicted proteins | sample SalPonR1_A_D1_MG_FD_185694 | JGI IMG/M metagenome (GOLD analysis project Ga0209936, IMG submission 185694) | Salt pond soil microbial communities from South San Francisco under conditions of wetland restoration - Salt Pond MetaG R1_A_D1_MG... ... | reverse complement strand
ATTCCTTTTATATCTAAAGATCAAAAAGTAAGAAAGTCCCCCCGAGCCAAAAAATAATGGGATCAAACAATCGAATCGAAAAATATATCGTTCCTTTGCATAACTTAAATGACAAACTATGGTACGGATCTCGGTTTTTTTCTTTTCGTTTTTATTTCTCGCCTCATGCAGTAGCATAAAACCGCCCACAGCCGAGCAACTTACACAAATGGATTACCGAGAAGTTCGAGGTCTGTTTGATGTGAGTGAGCCGCAGGAAAAGCCGGACAAAATGCCGATGTACCCAAAGGGAAATAATGGTTTAATAACCGATATCCAGTCCAATGTCAATTACCCCCAGGCGGCAAAAGATGAGGGCCTGGAAGGTGTCGTTATTGTTTCTTTTACTATAACAGAAAAGGGAGCAATTAAGAATATTGGAATTGACCGCAGCGTAGCTGAATCCCTCGATGAGGCGGCTATAGATGTGATGAAAACGCTAAAACCTTGGTACCCCGCAGAGGTAAATGGAGAACCTACTGATATTAACCTCAAAGTTTTAGTGACATTTCGTAAGCCTGTGGAAAACCCGGACCAGTACTTTACGGAATAAGCTTCTCATATAATTCTAACATCTCGCTCTGGTGTCGCTCACGACTAAATAGTTGCGCACGATCCAAACCGGCCTGACGCAGATCACGGTATAAGCTTTCATCTTTCCATACCCGCTGCATATGATCGACGAGTTCGTTTTCATCGTCCGCTGAAGTATATAGTATAGCATCTCCCCCCACTTCGGGCAAGGATGAGTTACGGCAGCTAATTACGGGTGTTCCCGACTGCATAGCTTCCAGAATTGGTAAGCCAAACCCCTCGAAACGAGAAGGATATACTACCATGCGAGCACGACGAACAATGGCAGCCAGCACAGAGCCTGAAAAAGGTCCTGAAAGTGGAGTAATTCGTTCTTGTGCTACAGAATTTGAAAACGTGAGGCCATTCCCGGCCCCGATAACAACCAGTGGTGGCAGATCTTTAGCTGCGGTTTCATACGCACGAATCAATAGGTCAAGATTCTTGCGTTCGTTATGTTGCCCCAAGAATAAGGCAAATTCTTTCTCAGGAATATCGGGGGGAAGAACGCTTTCGGGTGATTCTTCCGGCTGGAACTGCGCCGATACGCAATTATATATTACAGTTATTTTATCAGATGGAACTCGAAAGAATTTCACCAGGTCATCTGCAGTGGATTTAGAAATAGCAACGATGTGATCTGCCGCATGGACTGACCACCTCCATTTTAAGTTATAAATCTGGCGATCCCACCACCCAAAATACTGCGGATAGCGTTTATAGATTAGGTCATGCATGGTAACCAAAGAAGGGCAGGGAAACTTTTTGATTGACAGAGGAATTTCGTGACTGAGGCCATGATACAAATCCAAAGGAAGCTCACGAGCCTGATGGTACATACCATAAGTCCTCCATAAAAAAGAATTCCGAGTAGGAACTATTATTGATGCTTTTTTTGGTGGCGTCCAGTTTGTCTCGCTTGACTTTGTAGGGGAAAATAAGGTAGGTATGACAGCTTTCTCGGCCATCAGATCAATCAAATCCCTGCTATAATTGCCCAATCCTGTCCGGTTTAAAAATGCGCGTTTAGCATCATATCCAATATTCATAGGGTAAAGATAAAAGACCCAAAGGAATTATTGGTGAGGTAAGAGCTGTGGATACATTTCCCAGCCTGGCCGTTCCAGGGTATTCGCCAAATCTACAACGCTCTCGCGTAGAGGGCGATAGCTAAACCCGAGATCCCGGGCTGCACCTGTGCCATCATATTGAGAATTAATGCTACTCAGGTATAAACTATCTCCACTAATCCAGGATTTATCTGCAGACCACCATGACCGCACGCGGTTCCAAGTAGAAATAAACGGACTGAGCGCATCCCAGCAGGGTTTAATTGGAGGGCGGGAACCACAGGCATGAGTAAGATGATCAATGATTGATTTATACGAAAAATTGCCTGCGCTAATCACCCAGGCCTGGTCTGAGACAGCATCGTCTAAACTCAAGCGAACCGCCTGAGCTACATCTGCTGCATCTACCCACCCAGCGCTTCCGGTAGGGAAAAAAGAAAGTCCCTGCACCACTTGCTCTAACCAATCGGCTATAGGATTTTTCAGTGGGCAGGCGCGCAGGATAAACGAGGGTCGTAAAATAACGATTGGGAGACCCTCTGCTTGTCCTCGCCAAGCCTGCAGTTCACTTTGGAAAAGGCTACGTCCGTAAAAACTGTGTTTACCACCTTCGCCCCAGCTCATCCTAGGCCCATCTCCTTCTCGCTGATCCCCATGGCCCAACACCTCAGTCGAACTTAAATGGATTAGTTTTTTCACGGAGCACCTTAGGGCCGTATTTATAACATTAGAAGCACCCTCAATGTGAAGAGAGCGCATTTTAACCTTGTTTTTTTGCTGAAGTGAAAATAACTGACTTGTATTTACAACGGCCTCAACCCCATCCATAAGTTGCTCTAATTTCATGGGGTCAAGAATATCGCCAAAAAGAATCTCCAAATGGGAGTGATCCGTCCATTCAGATGGTAGGTTCGCATGAGGTTGTATTAGTGCGCGAACGGAATAGTTAAACGACAGTAACTCCCGAATCACCGCGGGCCCCATAAGGCCAAGTGCATCAGTCACAGCAATGATTTTATTTGAAACGTGGGGTTTCATACATTAGGGGTTATAAAGCGTTCCGCCCAGGTGATCCCGGACTCCTCCTGTCCAACTTGAAAATACATTATTTTTATCATTTATAAACCGATAGGCCATATATGCCATTAAAAAAGCCTCTTTATAATCCAGCCAAAGCCCCGGAGCCAAGACCCAATCGTGCTGTGGTGCCTTTTCACGTAAACGCTGAACTAAAAAGAGATTTCGAGCGCCTCCCCCACTTAACAGAATTTGTTGTTTCTTGTTGCAATCGAGATGCATGTGAATAGCGTCTGTAATATGCTCTACTACTGTCGCCAACAGATCTTTGGGGTTGGCTTCAAACTTGGAAAAGACCCTTCCGTAGAATTGCGTAATGCTTTTATTATCCAAAGATTTTGGTGCAGATGAACGCAGGTATGACCATGAATTGAGTGAGTTTAAAATCTCAGCTTGAACGGTTCCGGATGCTGCCCATTGACCGTCCATGTCCATTTCGGCTCCCAAGATTTGGGCGAGATGGTTTAGTACCTGATTGCAAGCTGACACGTCAAAAGCTGCTTGACCCTGGCTCAATAGAGTCATATTCGCAATACCACCCAGATTTATCGCCACATCAACTTCAGGGAAAAAGTGAGCATCGACAATAGGTGCCAGAGGAGCTCCCTGACCACCCTGTGCCACATCCTTTCGTCGAAACTCAGCCACAACAGGTTTCCCTAAAGTCGCAGCCAGCGTTTGACCATTTCCAAGAGCCAAAGTCCAGCCTTCATCGGGATGATGGGCGCTAGTATGCCCGTGCCATCCAATAAGGTCGGTCTTATCAACCCATTTCTTAAAAAACCTTAACTCTTGTGCCACGTACCGACAATACTCAACATCCAATTTCATCCAGTCTGCTACCGAGAGATCGTGAATCCCCCTCAGTTTTTCAACCCACAAATCCGAATAAGCAAAATGGTCGGTGGCTACCCAATCAAATTGAGGTATATCCGAAGCGCCTTCCTCATGAAAGCGGATTAAGCCCAAATCCATCCCATCCAAGGAGCTCCCTGACATCATTCCAAGTATATGAATAGGTTTACTCATCCGGTTGGTTAAAAGTCATGGAGTAGTTTGCCGCAGCCTCAATTTCTTCCGCCGACAATATGCTTTTGAATGCCATCATCGATCCGCGACCATAGGCAATGAGGACCTTTCGCTCTTCCAGGGTCAATTCTGATTCGGTCAAATCTTTAGCTCCATTGAATCCCATTTTGCCGTTCATTCCATGACAAGCCACACAATGATTCTTATAAACTCTCTTTCCCAATGCTATTTCCTGTTCTTCTGAAGATAGGCTTGCGTCTGTCTCATCAGGGCTATTGCGCTTATCCGAAGAGCTGCATTGCTGCCCCCAGACCAGGATGCCAATGATGATACTAATCGTAAAAAAGCGAAGAGGCTTCATCTTTCCTTTATTTCTCATTAAATACAAAAACAGCGTCTGAGGTTTTGATATTGCTCCAATTTTGATCGGCAGATGACTGCAGGTGATTTCCTCCTACAAAAATTAAATCCCGGGGTACAAAGATAAAAATCTGCAAAGAAGGTTTTGGGACCTGTCAGTGACCCTTTTGGCATTTTGAATGTATGTACAAAAAAATGGAGCGTTTTGCTGTACCCTCTAAGAAATAACATGTTCAAACTCATTTATACCACATGGATCTCACAAGATCTTACGGCTTTTTTGAAAACCCTATGACAGCTCTTTTCTTTTTACCCCGCATTCAATTGACTTACGCTTGCTCTAAATATTGCTTTACAAATTCTCCTGCGGATTCCGGGTGCCTATTATACCCTCGTGAAACGAACTTGAAAAACAATCGTCGAAAGAAAAGCACCTTTTATCGAAAACCAAGGAAACTTTTAACAACAAAATAGTTTCCTTCGTGTTAAAAGCGCACATTTGCAGTAGAAATCCAAAGTATAGTGATCATAGAAAAGACTCGAGATTTGTTTATGCGTTATGGCATTCGTTCAGTGACAATGTCAGACATTGCTACTGAGCTCGGCGTTTCCAAAAAAACCATTTATCAAGAGGTTGAGAGTAAAAATGAACTCGTTGAAAAGGTTATGGAATTCGATATGAAAGAGGAGCAGGAGGCTATGATTGAGATCGGTCAGCAATGCTTGGATGCCATTGACCAAATGGTGCAAACCACTATTTATCTTATGAAAAAGATGCGCCGCATCAGTCCGGTGACCCACTATGATCTTCACAAATACTATGGCCCGCTCTGGAAAGAAATTGAAGGGCGCCAAATGAATTTCATTTACGAATTTTTGAAAAAAAATATAGAGTGGGGGAAAAAAACGGGTATGTACCGAGAAAACGTAGATGCTGAAATCATTTCCCGCTTTTTTGTCCATAAGGCTTCCGTTGCCGTGAACGAGGTATACTTTCCTTTAGACCAATACCAACGGGATCAGTTGTTGATGCAACTTATATCCTATCATCTAAACGGAATCACTACACCAAAAGGAGTCGATAAATGGCGTAAGTATAAAGAGACATTACATATAGAGCATAAAAAAGAAATCGAATCATGAGATATGGTAACCTAATTTTGTGTTTTTGGGTCGTGGTCCTTTCGCTGGACGCTCAAAATCCCACGAATTTCACTTTGGAAGAAGCCGTTGAGTACGGTATAGATCGCAACAATCAACTCGACATCGACAAATTAGAAATCGAAGATGCCGATGCCCAAATTCTGGAATATTGGTCACGAGGGATCCCTAAATTAAATGGCTCTGTCCAGTATCAGCACTTTGTAGATATCCCGGTTTCACTGGTTCCGGCGCAATTTTTTGGTGGTATGCCGGGCGAATTCGCCGAAGTTCAGTTTGGAACCAACAACCGGTTAGAAGGTGCACTTGAGCTCAGTGCCCTATTATTTGACGGAGGTTTCTTTGTAGGCTTGAAAGCGCAAAGACTCTATAAAGAGCTGCGCAAGCGAGAATTAGTTCAGAGTGAAACCGAAGTGCGATATAATGTAACCAAAGCATTTCTCAATGTACTCGTGGCGCAAGAAAATGTAGGTATACTGGAACAAAACATTGAAAACCTGGAAGCCAATCTAAGCGATGCCGAGGCTAATTTTGAAGCAGGTTTTATTGAAAAGCTTGACGTGGATCGAATTCGTCTTTCTCTTTCCACCTTAGAAGCACGGCGGCAGTCGGTCGAGGGCAATGCCTTGATTGCAGCAAATTTGCTCAAGTTTCAAATGGGCTACCCCATTGAAGAGGAGATCGAAGTAGAAGGAGACCTGAATAGTATTTTCTCCTCTGCCTTGGTGGAAGAAGTCGAAGTTGAAGAGCCCGTCAACTACAATGAGCGAATGGAATATCAAATAGCTAATAAAGGTTTGGAATTGAGCCAAGTGGATATCAGTCGTCTGCGGGCCGGATATTTGCCGACTCTAACGGGTTTTGCCAGCGCCTCACGCACCCTTCAACGTAATGATTTGTTTGATGACTCCGAAGCGGGCTGGTTACCTGCCACTATTGTGGGGGTTAATATGAATTTTTCTTTATTCGATGGTTTCGATCGCCGGGCAAAAATTCAGCGCGCGAAAATCACTCAGGAAAAAACGATAAAGGAAATTAACCAATTGGAGCGATCGATTGAAATGGAGGTCCGAAATGCTCGGATCAATTACAACAATGCTCAAACACAGTCTGTCAATGCTCAAATGAACCTGGATTTGGCCGAGGAAATATATGAGACGACCCAAATAAAATTTGATGAAGGCGTTGGTAGCAGTGTGGAGCTGAGACAAGCTGAGTCGGATTTTTATACCGCGCAATCTAACCACATCAATGCAGTTTATGACCTGCTGGATGCATACACAGAATTACAAAAAGCTTTAGGAAAAATATAAACTCATGATAATAAAACAATATAAAATGATTGAATGGCGCTCTTTGATTGTACTCTTGGCTCTAAGCGGTTTTATAGCGTGTAGCAATGAACCCTCCTCTGGAGAATGGCCTGAAGATCTGGCGGGATTGAAAGAAGTTCAAAAAGAAAAACGCTCTGAACTGAAAGAGCTTGAGGAAGTGCTTAAAGAATTGGAAAAGCGCATTCAAAAGTTGGACACCAGCCAAACTCGAGCTCTGCCCACTGTCCGCCTGGATACTCTGGTTCGCTTCGACTTCAACCATTTCGTTGAAGTTCAGGGGACAGTTCAATCACGCGATGAGGTTTCGGCCACCTCGGAATTAGGAGGGCGCATAACGTCCATGCTCGTGAATGAAGGTGATCACGTAAGAGAGGGCCAAATCATCGCCCAAATTGATGACGCTACTCTCCAGGCACAAAAAAATGAAGTGGAATCTCAACTCTCACTGGCCATCGATTTGTTCAAACGCCAAAAGCAGCTTTGGGAAAAAGAAATTGGTTCTGAAGTTCAATACTTACAGGCTAAAAATAACAAAGAGAATTTAGAAAAACGTCTACAGACGCTTGAAGTCAATCTGGCGAAAACAAAAATTCGGGCGCCCAAATCCGGTGTCGTAGACGAGCTGCGCCTCAAGTCCGGTGAATTTGCGTCACCCGGCTTACCAATAGCCGTGATTATTGATCACCGAAGATTGAAAGTGGTCATGGAGGTCCCTGAAAACTACCTCGGTAAAGTAAATGAGGGGGATACGATTATTCTCAATTTCCCAAATATTGACGAACAAAGATGGGCCATTGTCAGCCTCGTAGGTAGCCGAATAAACCCCCGCAATCGGACGTTTACTGCAGAAGCTCTGCTCACCGCGGATTCTGATGGATTAATTCGACCGAATATGCTGGTAACGGCAGAAATCAATGACTACAGTGAACCCCAAGTACTCCAAGTCCCTATCAATATGGTCCAACAGGAAATCGGCGGTGATAAATTTGTGTTCGTAAAAGGGCGGAGGTCAGATGGACAGACTGTTGCTGTAAAGCAGAGTATTACTACCGGACGCGTTTACAGAGGTCAAGTGGTTGTGAAAGAGGGCCTGGAAGAAGGTCAAATCCTTTTGCTTGAAGGAGCGCGCAATTTGCGGGACGGAGAACCCTTTAGTCCCCTGAAATAAGTCTTTTTAAATTAATAGAACGCTACTACTATGTCTTCATCCAGTGAAAATAAAAGAAAAGGACTACGGGAGTTTCTCCCTACTTCTTTTTCTGTCGATAATGGGACCAGCATTTTCATCATAACGCTGATGATTCTCATCTTCGGAGTACAGTCTTATCAGGATATGCCAAAGGAGCAATTTCCTGAGATTAGCTTCCCAACCGTTTATGTCAATACACCCTATTTTGGAAATTCAGCGGTGGACATAGAAAACCTAATTACCCGGCCGCTGGAAAAAGAAGTAGGGACTATCTCAGATCTGAAGGAGCTGAATAGTACCTCCATTCAGGACTTTTCAATCATTGTGGCTGAATTCGAATCCGATATTGATATCGAAAATGCGGTTCGAAAAGTAAAAGATGCTGTCGATAGAGCCAAAGTGGAATTTCCCAATGACGTCACAGAGGAACCCAATGTCCTCGATGTCAACCTTTCGGAAATTCCCATTATGACCATCAATCTATCCGGTGACTTTTCACTTGATGCGCTTAAACAATATGCTGAATACCTGGAGGATGAGGTTGAACGGCTGTCCCAAATCTCAGATGCGGAGATCAAAGGGGCCCTGGAACGCGAAATGAAAGTCAACGTGGATCCATATAAAATGCAGAGCTTAGAGCTCAATTTTACGGATATTGAAAATGCGATTAAAGCAGAGAATGTTACCATGTCCGGCGGGGAGTTGGTCCAAGACAAATTTAGGCGTGCCATAAGAGTGGTTGGTGAATTTGAGGATGCTGAGGAGCTGGAAGGCATCATTGTTAAAAGTGAAAATCAAAACCCGATTTATTTGCGGGATATTGCAGATATCGAATTTGGGTATAAAGACCGAACGAGTATTTCCCGCGCTGACGGCTTTCCCGTAGTGTCATTAGATGTCATTAAGCGTCAGGGAGAAAACTTGTTGGAGGCGTCTGATCTCATCAAAGAAATCATAGCTGAAGCGAAGCAAGATCAATTTCCGGATGAATTAAGTGTCCAGATTTTCAACGATCAGTCTGTCAATACGCGCAACCAGGTCTCAAATCTGGAAAATAGCATCATTTCCGGTGTGATTTTGGTTGTTTTGGTCCTCTTATTCTTTTTGGGTTTGAGAAACGCCAGTTTCGTTGGACTTGCCATTCCATTATCTATGCTTTTAGGAATCCTTGTCTTATTCTTAATGGGACTTACATTAAATATCGTGGTTCTATTCTCTCTCATTCTGGCCTTGGGTTTATTGGTAGATAATGCGATCGTAGTGGTGGAGAATATCTACAGATATGTCCAAGATGGGTATAGTCCGCTTGAAGCCTCTAAATACGGTGCGGGCGAGGTTGCCATTCCTATCATCGCTTCCACTGCAACCACTTTAGCTGCTTTTGTTCCATTACTGTTTTGGCCGGGTGTATCGGGTGAGTTTATGAAATTCTTGCCCATCACCCTCATCGTGGTTTTAACTTCCTCGCTTGTCGTAGCCCTAATTATCAACCCTGTGTTTACATCCAGCTTCATGAAGGTGGATAAAAAAGCAGATAGTCCGGTTAGAAGAAAACGCCGGCGCAGGAATGTTCTTCTGGGTGCCGCTGGAATGATGGTTTTTGCCTGGATTTTTTACTTTGCGGGCATCATCTGGCTACGGAATGCGTTGGGTATCGCAGCCGTTATCAGTCTACTCAATTTCTTTGCGTTAAGACCCTCAGCGTTTTATTTCCAAAACCGCCTATTGCCAAAATTGGAGAATTTTTACGATAACTTTGTGCGTCTGGCTTTGACGGGGTACCGACCGTACTTGATTTTTGGAGGTACAAATGTGCTTCTGGTCGTGGCCATTCTTCTCGTCGGCGCCCGGCAACCCAAAATTGAATTTTTTCCCAGTCCGGACCCCGTTTATGTCAACGCCTTTATCGAATTGCCTTTAGGAACGGATATTGAGCGCACGGATGAGATGGTTCGGGATATAGAGAAACGCATTCAAAAAGTGATCGAACCGTACGAGGACATTATAGCCTCCGTTTTGGTACAAATTGGAGAAAACACAGCAGATCCTTCCGGGCCTCCAGAACCCGGCGCCACACCGAATAAAGCACGGCTTACCGTCGAATTTGTAAAATTTGAGGAGCGCGGCGGTGTCAGCACTGTCGAAGTTATGGAAAAAATCCGTCAAGCCATGCAGGGCTTTCCCGGCGTTCGGATCGTAGTGGATCAAAATCAAAACGGTCCCCCTACTGGAAAACCGATTAACTTAGAAATTCAGGGGGATGATATCGAAAACCTGACTCAGCTTTCTCAAGACATCATTGGATATATAGAGGCACAACAAATCCCCGGCATTGAAGAACTCAAGGCGGATGTAAAGTTAGGCAAACCCGAGTTGCAAGTGAACATAAAGCGAGCGGAGGCACGCCGATATGGCTTGTCCACTTTTGCGATTAGTGATGCTATTCGAACAGCTGTTTTTGGGAAAGAGGTGTCCAAATACAAACTGGACGAGGACGAATATCCGATTTTCATCAGGCTACAAGAACAATATCGCAAAGACATTACTGATGTGATGAATCAGCGCATCACCTTCCGGGATCCGGCGAGTGGCCAAATTACACAGGTTCCGATTTCAGCCGTTGCTAATGTCGAATATAGTTCCACTTACTCTGCGATAAAGCGGAAAGACCAACAGCGAATGATCACTATTTTTTCCAATGTACTGGATGGATATAATGCCAATGAAATCGTAGAAGAAATGGGACAGGAACTCGAACGGTTTGACTGGCCGGATGGATTTACCTATAAATTCACCGGAGAGCAAGCCGACCAGGCTGAAACCTCGGAATTTTTGAGTCGAGCCCTATTGATTGTGGTATTCCTGATTTTCGTGATTATTGTTGCTCAGTTTAATTCAGTTATTTCTCCCTTTATCATTCTGGGATCTGTTCTACTGAGCACGATTGGGGTGTTTTTGGGACTTGTGATCTCTGGGGACAATGTGGTAATCGTCATGACGGGTGTAGGAATTATTTCTCTCGCAGGTATTGTGGTTAATAATGCCATTGTACTGATTGACTATATCAATCTAACCATACGCCGGAAACGGATGGCCTTAGGCCTTCCCAATAATGGGCTTCCCCTGGAAAAAGTAAAAGAAGCTATCATTGAGGCAGGGGGTGTGCGTTTACGGCCGGTTTTGCTAACAGCGATAACCACGATTATTGGATTAATGCCGCTAGCTATCGGTTTAAATATCAACTTCTTTACTTTAGTCTCTGAGTTTGACCCTCAGATTTATGTAGGCGGCGATAATGCAGCCTTCTGGGGGCCCATGGCTAAAACCGTTATTTACGGTTTGACCTTTGCTACCTTTCTAACCTTAATAGTGGTACCCATTATGTACTGGCTTAGTTATCAACTAAAATTCTATTTTATGCGTTGGTACAATAACCTAAACGATTAAGTATGGATTTATCCGATTTGCGCGCCCATTATAACAATGTTCGACTGGAAGAGCCCTTGCCCGACATACCCTGGCCACTAATACAGGCTTGGTTTCGTGAAGCTCTGAATCACGATGGTTTAAAAGAACCCAACGCTATGTCTCTAGGTACAGTAGATGCCGATGGGCAGCCCGCTGTCCGTTTGGTCCTGGTTAAAGAAATACGTGAAGAGGGTTTTGTTTTTTACACCAATTACAACAGCCAAAAAGGCAAGCACATCGAAGTAAATCCCAAAGTGGCGGCTACGATTTGGTGGCCAGAAATGGAGCGACAAATTCGCGTTGAGGGGGTGGCAGAAAAAATTTCGTCTGAGGAATCTACCGCATATTTTAAATCCCGGCCCAAAGGCTCCCAAATTGGAGCTATGGTCTCCCCTCAAAGTACACCCATCCCCGATGCTACATACCTTGAGGAAAAGCTGCTTGAGGCGGAGGACCAATTTCAAGATCAGGACGTTTTGGAAAGACCTGAAAATTGGGGTGGCTACTTGATTCGCCCTCAAATCATCGAATTCTGGTTAGGGCAACCGAATCGACTGCACGATCGAATTTTGTATCAAAAAGAAAAGCAGGCCTGGAAGCGCACGCGATTGGCGCCGTAAATGGCTTTTGGCTTACCGTTTACCGCTTGCCGTTTACCGTTTACCGTTGAGTCGTTTATTCGTTCAGATGTTTGTAGATCAAAATTAATCATCTTCAATATGAGTGATTTTAATCCTATGGTTTTCTCCTCTCAAATGAAATGTACTAGAATCACAAATCTGTAAACAATTCAACAATTCAACAATTCAACAAAAAATAGTGGAATTATTCACGAAAACGGATGCAAAACGCTAAGAGGCAGCTTGGGGTAAGGAAAGGGTTCCGCCAGGGATCGCAGCGATAGGGCGCGCCGCCGGGAACTAGTGTCATTACCACTAAAACTGCTATAGACCAGGTCTTGATCTTTTTGCTCATATCTTCGTTGCTTCTCAGTTGCGAAGTAGAGACAAGGCATGTTTTAATGGCGCCTTGGCGGTGCCTTGTCTCTACGAACAGGCTCCTTTGTCGCGGCTTGACCTGAACAAAAATCTACTGCGACTTTTCCATACTTATTTAGAGGTAATGACACCAATCCGCCCTCTAGCGAGGAAGCGACAAGCGAAGCTACCGCAGCTAGAGTGCCATTATCATTAATA
>Ga0209936_1001459_pt1 | contig 12517 bp, 7 predicted proteins | sample SalPonR1_A_D1_MG_FD_185694 | JGI IMG/M metagenome (GOLD analysis project Ga0209936, IMG submission 185694) | Salt pond soil microbial communities from South San Francisco under conditions of wetland restoration - Salt Pond MetaG R1_A_D1_MG... ... | reverse complement strand
GCACTCAAAACTACTCAAGGAATTTAAAGGAGATTTTTTACTGGAGCAATACCTTTTTTACAACCATTCCATTGGGGTTCAACACCTGCAAATAGTATACGCCCCTGGACAAGGCTCCTACTTTCATTTGAAACTGTGAAGAACGGATATCCTCATGATAACGGACTGGTTGCCCCTTACTATTAAATAGTCGAATAGCACTACCCGAAGGGTGAGGTTTATCCATCTGAATGGTAATTTGCGCCTGAGCCGGATTAGGGTACACTTCAAGAGATGTCGACACCTCTGGTTCTAGAACATTGGACGTTGCACCCACAATAGGTGAGGACCAAAGCCCACGGCCATATGTCCCGGCATATAGGCGCTCTTCTTTCTCATTAATTTCAAGTTCATTTATGATAACATTGGGGAGGTGATTGGTAAAAGCTACCCATTCTTCTCTAGTATTGTCAATAAAGAATACCCCATAATTCATTCCCACATACAAGCCGTCAAAATTATCATTTTGCCAACAAAGAGCTAATGCCGCAAAGTTGGGTAAATTAAAACGATAGGGAAGCCAACTCTGCCCCCCGTCGTCAGAGACATATACTTTTTGCGCTGAAGTCGTCGCAATAGCCACTTTGTTGGGATTTTGGGGGTGAATAGCAATAGAGTTTATATTGCCGCTAAACCCAGTCATACGCTCCCACTGCCCCGAGCCTGTTTCCGTCTTATACAGCTGCCGGCCGTGGGCTGCAAACATAATATCAGGCTGACTCGGTGCGATTTTTAGGTGATCGAGTTTTTCGGAAAACTCCTGCGATATTGCAGTCCAGGTCTGTCCAAAGTTTTCGGAGCGAAACACTTGCTCATATCCAATATAAATTACACTTTCGGCTATCGGATCTTGTTCGAAAGGGGTGACCCAACGCCCGGATCCATCTCCATTGGGTTTATTCATGCCGGTGTAGGATTGGGCACCATTCAAAGTGAGATAGGGCGTCCCAAATTGGGAGGTTCCACACATGATATCCGGATCATCTTTATCAATGAATGTTTCCATACCGTCTGCACCCAGCCAGTCAATCCATTCGCCCTGCGCAGTGAGTAGTGAGGTTCCATTATCCTGTGACCCGCCGGATACTAATGCAGGTTCCGTTTGAGAAATCCCGATTTTATAAAATTGACGGATGCCTAGCCCGGTACTGAGGTCCTCGTAGTAATTGGCATTGACCAGGCGCGAATTTTTTGCCTTAAAAATACCTCCGTCAGTTACAGCATACAGGACGCTATCAACGAAAAACACATCGTCAACATCTGCATGGCAATAGCCTATACCTTGATTGGAGGCGTTACCCGGCACCCAATCTGAGGAAGGAAAAAAGGATTCGCCTCCATTTAGTGAATACCAGGTGTTTATACCGGCAATATGGACCTCATTAGCATTATATGGACTGACAGTAATTCCCATATCTCTGGGCGCCTGCCCCCGGTCGTCAGCGCCTGCAGTGCTGTATCCAAAATAGTTTTTCCCGTTCTGATTGAGGGCCTTGAAGTTCTCCCCGGCATCGTTACTGCGATAAAACCCACCAAAAATACCCCCTTGAGCCTCAACAACATATACGCGTAAGGAGTCTGCTTTAGATACACCTATCATTTTGGGGCCATCGCTGAAGTTACTTTGAGCCGGTTGCTGAAACTGGACAATTAGGGAATCGCCCGCTGTCAGTACGGAGTCCATAGACATTCCCAAATCCCGTTCCACCATGACAGCCGGAATAAAAATACCGGCCCCTGTACCCTGCATATTAATCAAACCTTCTTCATCGTTGATGACAATAACGGCAAACGCTCCCGCATTTTGAGCGGTTAACACTTTCTCTTCAAATGTGCAGGATCCGCGCCAAACTAAGGCGATCTTACCTTGGAGCTCCTCTTGGTTCAGAGGAGGTGTGCACGCTAGAGTTGTCGAGTCTCCTTCATCTCGAAATAAGACAACCTCAGCCGTAAACTCCTCAGGCTCTTCTGGCAGAGGGACATAACCTTCGGTGAAGTTATTTTCAGCGACTAAAAACTCTCCCGCTAAGTGAGAAGGCGTCAAAATTCGCATGTTTTCATTCCGGGGATCTTCATTGCCCACGGTCTCGAAGGTAAAGCCTCCATCCCTGGAAACATGGACGCCACTCCCGGATGCGTAGACGGTTTCGTAATTGCCGGGTTGAAACTCGAAATCATAGCCCGAGCCCTCGCCACTTACTGCGCGGGTCCAATTATCACCTCCATCCACAGAACGGAACAAGCCCGACCGTTGAGAGGAGGCAAAAATAGTATCCGGATGCTCGGGGTGAATTAATATTTTATTTACCAAAGAGCTGCCCACCGAACCCAGTTGAGTCCAGGTAGCTCCATAGTCGATAGACTTATAAAAGCGACCACCGCCTGAACCGAAGTAATAAATGTTTGGCTGTTGGGGATGCATGGCTACAGCATACACCTCCATATTTGAAAAATCATCTAAAAGAGGCTCCCATTTTGCGCCCTCAGTGAAGGTGTGCCACACACCACCCGTTTGAGCACCAATGACGATGTGATCTCGATCTTCAGGATTAACCGCTGCAGAGGTGATTCGGCCGAGGCCCGGGTTCCATCCCGAGGTTGCATTCCAGGCTTTGGGTCCCTGTTCCTCCCAGTAATCTCCCAGAGAGGAGCGCATCTCAGCAGTCGATAGTCGTTCCGCCTGCCAATTGTACCACTCCTGCACATATTCTTGTTCTGATACGATTATACCTTTCTCATTTTGAAGGCGTCGGGCATTGTATTCCCATCGTTTATATTGTTTAAACCCCGTACCTCTTCCCGTTCCCACAGTATCGAAGTGAGCTTGTGCTGCTTTTTGGATATCAATTAGGGCATGCCCGGACTCTTGTATCATCTGCCGGAAATCTTGCGCCTGAATGCACTCAATCGAAAAAAGAAATGCACCTAATAATATCACACGTATAATAGTAATCATAGCAAAAGTTTGATCTAATATACACAGAAATACAAAACAGTCTTTTTTCTGTAGATAGAATTGAGGGGAAAGGTCTGCTGGATTACAAAACGATTGCCAGTATGATTACCCATATAGCCGTATGAAAAACTTATGTAGGTTTTTGTTCAGATCACGGCGACGAAGGGCTGCGCAATAGGGTAAAGAATTGGTTTGTATCGAATGTAGTGATAATGACACGATTCAGGACTTGTACGCTCTTAGGAGTTCAAATCGGGGAAAAAGTCAAAAAAAACGCCCTATCTGTGACATTCCACACTGAACTGACTGAGCCCGTGCCTTATATTTGTCATTGTAAACGAAAACAAAAAACGATTTTTAAATCAAAACACAATTCAATATGAAAGTCGAACAAATTTATACAGGGTGTATAGCTCACGCAGCATATTACATTGAAAGTAAAGGCGAGGCTGCTATTTTTGATCCATTGAGAGAGGTTCAGCCTTACATCGATAAAGCAGAAAAAGACCAGGCCAAAATCAAGTACGTTTTTGAGACGCATTTCCATGCTGATTTTGTTAGTGGTCACCTTGATTTAGCGAAAAAAACGGGAGCAGACATCGTGTTTGGACCAACAGCAAAACCCGGTTTCAAAGCGCTTGTGGCTGATGACAATCAAGAATTTAAAATCGGCGACTATACCGTAAAGGTTATTCACACGCCCGGTCACACCATGGAGTCCACGACTTACCTACTCATAGATGAGAAGGGAGAGCAACACGGTATCATTACCGGGGACACTTTGTTCATAGACGATGTCGGAAGGCCCGATTTAGCTCAGCATGTGGTGGAAGATCTGACTCAGGAAAAACTAGCCTCACATCTCTATGATTCACTTCGAAACCGAATCATGCCTTTACCTGACCATCTGATTGTCTATCCCAATCATGGTGCGGGGAGTGCTTGTGGTAAGAAGATGAGTCAGGAAACGACCGATACTCTGGGGAATCAAAAGAAGAATAATTACGCTTTGCGTCCCGATATGACTCGTGAAGAGTTTATTGAAGAGTTACTCGAAGGCCTAACTGCACCTCCCGGCTATTTCCCTAAAAATGTTGTCATGAACATCCAAGGATATGAAAGTCTGGATGACGTGATGGACAGAGCCGAGCAACCGCTTGATGCAGAAGCTTTTGAGCTGGTAGCTAACGAATCAAGAGCGCTCATACTCGACACGCGTACGGACGCCGATTTTTCTAAAGGATTTATTCCAAATAGCGTCAATATCGGCTTGGAAGGAAATTTCGCACCCTGGGTGGGAGAAATGATTCCCGATATCAAGCAAGAAATCTTGCTAGTCACCGATCCCGGAGATGAAGAGGAAGCAATCATTCGATTATCGCGAGTAGGGTACGATCATGTGATTGGCTATTTGAAGGGAGGCTTTGAGACCTGGACGAAAGCCAATAAGGAGATCGATTCTTCTGAGCGCATGCAGCCTGAAGCTTTTACGAAAGCCTTCGAAAAGGGGGAGTACCAGCTCTTTGATGTCCGCAAAAAAAGTGAATTTGATTCTCAGCATATCAAAGGCGCACACAATGTACCCCTAAATGAGATCAATCAGCACTTAGCACAATTTCCCAAGGAAAAGCCCTTTGCTTTGCATTGTGAAGGTGGCTACCGAAGTATGATTGCGGCTTCCATTTTGAAGCAACGCGGATTTGACAATTTTATAGATGTAGAAGGGGGCTTTGAAGACCTCAAGGAAACTTCTATTGAGATGACAGATTACGTTTGTCCTTCCACTTTACTCTAAGAAAGTTTTTTTCATAACTTCTTTTTTCCCTGGCTCGCTTAGCGGGTCAGGGTTTTTAAATTTTAGTTTTATGGAAAAAAAGAATAAAAAAAAGAATGGAAAAAGAAGGTGAATTATGGTGTGCTTTATTTGCGACTCTTCGAATTTTGTAGATAACCCGGGCTCGAGTGAACCACTCGTCGGAGAACAAATTTCCAAAGGAAAGAGGAAAGGAGAATAGCTGAAATTAGGCCCCAGTGACTTTGAATGCCGGCTTCAATATCCTTCATAAGCTCAGGATGTTGGGCGAATCCAATACACCCCAGAGCGGCAAGTGCAATACCCAAATAAACTCCCGATTTCATATTATTATTATGTTTCTAAGAGCAAATATCGCAAATTTGCTGGACAAATACAAATAACTGCATGTATTGGAGCTTCTCGTCAAAGGATATTTCCCCTGCCAATGGGGGATCGTGAAGTTTGTTGCGCAACATTTTTAGGTCTCCAAAAGCCGAGTTTTATAGCAGATTCAGGGCCAAATTTTTTGTAAATACTCAGGCTGACCGCTTGATTTCGCACAATAAATGATGTTTATCTTGAAAGGACGACATAACTCTCAGACCCTCAATTAGAAAATCAGGGCCTCTTCTCGATCTCACGGGGATCGTATATCCGTATCCCATCGCATCAAATTATCCCGTTTCAAATAAAGAGCCCGGGATCACTGCAAATCGACGCCTAAAATTTACCCCTTTACCTCTCTTTGATTGAGTAAGCTATATAGTTGCGAAGTCGGTCTACCTTACCAGCCCGGCTCCAGCACTTCCACCTTATGCCGGCCCAATTGCACCACACCGGCCTTCTCCAACTTCTTCAAAAGGCGGGAAATGACCTCGCGGGAAGTACCCAACTCATTCGCAATATCTTGATGGGTTACCTCCAGAGTAGTTTTCTTGATTTGCGAGACCTTCGTGCGCAAATAAGACAATAATCGCTCGTCCATGTTTTTGAAGGCGATGTCATCGATGGCCCGAAGCATCTCCTGAAAGCGGTTTTGATAGGTTAGGGCCACAAATTCTTTCCACTGGCTAAACAGCCGGGTCCAATCATTATGCGCCTTCAGCGGAACCGCGATTAGAGTCGTATCCTCTTCAGCCACCGCGCGAATCTCACTGGGCAAATTCGCATTACAACACGTCAGGGACAAGGCACAGGTCTCTCCGGGATTCAGATAATACAGAAAAACCTCTTTGCCGTCTGCATCAGGTCTCAAAATCTTAATGCTGCCCTTCACGATAATGGGCACTGAGTTCATATACTGCCCTGGCTGCATGAGCTCCTCTCCGGCCGGGATGTGCTGCAATTGTCCCTGCTCGGCAATCGCCTCCAATAACTTCAAATCCGCAATGGCGGGAATCATCTCCCGCAGCTCCTCTACTCGTAATATCATATATGGTTGTATTCCTTATTGAAATACGAAAATACAGAAAGATCGAGAAAGGTTCAGACTCCCGCTAAAAAAGACGCAAATTCCTGTTTTTTATTTCTTATGTGACGAATATCACAAAAGAAACCCATTGTAATCTGTATTTTAAGGGACGAAACAAACAAAGAACGAATGGCACATCATCAAATTCTCATCATTGGCGGCGGAACGGGCGGTATTATGACTGCAGCTCAATTAAAACGAAAGGACTCAAAATTAGATGTGGCCATTATCGAACCTTCCGATAAACACTATTATCAGCCTGCTTGGACCCTGGTGGGCGCGGGTACATACGACTATCAGAAAACCATTCGAGAAGAAAAGCGATACATCCCCAAAGGGGTAAAATGGATCAAAGATTGGGTCACGAGCCTGGACCCTAAAGAAAATGCGGTGGATACGGCCGAGCAGGGACGTCTGACCTACGATTATCTGATCGTCTCTCCCGGTATGGTCAATAATCTGGATGCTATCGACGGTCTCGAAGACACCCTCGGCAAAAACGGAGTTTGTAGCGTATACACCGACCCGAACTACGTTTGGGAGGTGCTCAAAAACACCCAGAAAGGGCAGGCTGTTTTCACCCAACCTGCCGGTGCCTTCAAGTGCGGTGGCGCTCCCCAAAAGATTATGTACCTTGCTGAGCACCATTTCCGCAAAAAAGGCGTTCGAAAGGACGTCAATGTTGTTTTCGCCACCCCCGGTTCTGTCATTTTCGGCGTTAAAGATTTTAAAGAAACCCTGGACAAGATTATCGAAGAGCGGGACATCTATTTCAAGCCCTTCCACAAACCCATCGCTATCGATGGCCCCAATAAAATAGCCACCTTCGAGATCACAGATGCCGAAAAAGCCGCTCTGGAGGTCATTGATACCCTGGGCGAGAAAAAAATTGAGGGGAATATCCTCACCATGCCTTTTGATATGTTACACACGGCGCCCCCCATGCGAGCACCCGATTTCGTTCGCCACTCTGAGCTGGCCTACGCCGACGGACCCATGAAAGGGTACGGAGAAGTAGATATCCACAGCCTGCAGAATAAAAACTTTGCCAATGTATTTATCATAGGTGACGCGGCTGGGCTCCCCACCGCCAAAACCGGAGCCGCCATTCGCAAGCAGGCCCCCGTAGTCGTGGAGAATATCCTCGAGCTCATGGCTCATCAAAAACTATCGGATGAGCGCTACGAAGGCTATTCAAGTTGTCCTCTTGTCACAGGCTATGGCTCCATGGTTCTCGCCGAATTCAAATATGATAATGTTCGCGACAGTGACCCCCTCATCTCTACCTTTGTAGATACCACCCAGGAACAGTACAGCATGTGGCTCTTAAAGAAATACGGCCTCCCCTACCTGTATTGGAATCACATGTTGCGCGGCCGACTATGATTGGTTTGGGATGATTTCCGGTTGTTCTGTTTAGGGACAAGGCATGTGTAGTGTAGGGACAAGGCTGCCTTGTCCCTACTACACTGTTCCGACCTTGGTTTTGAAACCGCAATGCACCTAGATTGTCTTTATAGGGTGGTGATGGGATTGTTGTTTGTAATGTTATAATCCCGTGAATATGATTCGGCATTACAACATGGTTATCTAATTTTACATTTTTAATGTGATGTTTAATTTCGCTCCATAACACATCTGCGATCGCATCCAAAGGGGATAATTTCATTTTACCCGATTTGATTTCTCCAAAAAAATGTTGTCTTTCATGGGTGCATATCGTTACGAAATAAGATGCGCCCCACGAATAATCCCAATTCTTGAGACGATAAGATTTTCGATCCTCACTCCGCTTGAACGATGCCCTATTCGAAAGAATCAATTTATGATTAAATTATTTGGTACGAGACACCTCTTCTCTCATAATACCATATTATTATGTCATAAACGGACTCTACCCCTGCTTCACCATCCGATACGTCTGTCCCTGCCAGCGCAGCAAATACACGCCCGACGGCCAGGACGACACCCGAATCGTTTGCTGACGTTGGGCGGGCAGATCGGTCATCAGCTGCCCGATAGGGGACCAAATCTGAAGGCGACCCTCCGCCCGGGGTAAGATCACATTGACCTGATCGTGCGCCGGATTCGGATAAAGCTGAACCTCAAACTGGCCGGGCTCCGAGACCGAGTTGATAATTATTTCCACCTCCTGACAAACCTGCTGTTCGCCGCAGGCATTACTTACAGTCAGACAGACCTCAAAAAGGCCCGCATCCGCGTAGCTGTGGGTAGGGGACGGTTCGGTAGACGTACTGCCATCACCAAAATCCCAAAAGTAATCTGTTGCGGCTTCCGAACTATCGGAAAACGCAGCGATAGAACCATCGACTTCAACCCAGAAATCCGCTCTTAAGGTATCCGGAATCGGAATGAAAAAACTCGTATCCAATTCACATTGATTTTCATCGGAGACTTGCAAGGTGTAGCGCCCGCCGGATAAAGCAGCTACAGAATCCCCGGGCATAATTTCAGTGCTTAAGTTGCCCGTACCGCCACTTACCCGAAGGTCAATAGATCCATCTCGTGCTCCCGGGCAACTCTCACCTTGAATGTCGCTCCAACTGGCAACAATGGGATCTGGTGCAGTAATAAGAAAACTATCGATCGTAGACTGCGTTCCGCAAATATCTGTTATTTCCGCTGAGTGCCATCCTTCAGCGAACACATTTCCTCCTATGCCCATCGAGCTGGTTTGGTCGCCATTCGACCAACGAATCTGATAGGGCTCGCGCCCTCCTGCAATTTCAAATCCAATGCGTCCTTCCCCATCGGCGCAATCCGCAGCGGACACATTCGACTCAATAACCAGCGAATCGCTTGCAGGCGAAACCCGTACCGAATCCGCAATTACCCGACCGCAGGCATCTGAAACGGTAAAGGTATGCCAGCCTACGGGCAGGTCCGATCGCTGCATTGCGTTCAGACTATCTGCCCAGAGCACGCTAAATGGTCCTGTCCCTTGAGGCATTACATTCGCGCCACCGATCGCTGTATCGACACAAGATGAAAACACCTCCGAAATATTAACGGACAGTGGCAAAGCCGCTGGCACTTCGATGGAATCAATTTTCAAGCATCCGCTCGCATCAGTAATACTCACCTGATTCCATCCTGCCGCCAGAGAGTTTGCACTTGCCGTCTGCTCCCCTGAAGACCAGGTAAATTGATAAGGGACTTGCCCGCCAGTGGGAATGGCAACCGCTTGTCCATCTGAGGTGTCTGGACAAGTCACGCGCTCAACGCGATCGAAGGCCAGCTCAATCGTGTCCGGAGCAGAGAGGGTATATTCTCTTTCATAGGTACATGCCCGCTCGTCAGTAATGGTCAGCGAATAGTTGCCCGGACTCAGGTTGGTCAAATTTTCTGTGGTATCTCCGGTATTCCACTGAAAATGAACGTCTTCTACTTCGGGCTGAGTATAAACATTAATAAGTCCATTATTTACACCTGCACAGGTCGGGGACTGGGCCTCTGGTACACGGCCCAGCGTCAAGCTGACTTCCATATCCTCCATGAGGTTCAATAGGGCGTCGCCCTGAGATTGAGAAATCATAAAAACGGGAATGGTGATTTGATCCCCATCATCACCTGGTGACATTTGAATCACACCACTTTCGTCATTCATAATAATACAGGCTACGGCCCCTGCCTGTTGGGCTCGCAGGGCTTTCGTTCCAAATTGACACTCGCCACGGCGGACAAGCGCAATTTTTCCACTCATCAGGCTGTCATTTTCATAGGGACCACAGCCAAAGATGGGGTCAGCGGAACCGTCATCGGCTACTAAGGCCGGTGCTCGCCACCATTGGGTATTTGTATTGGCGCCCCAACCGCTATTGAAGGCCGAGGAAAACGTAAATTCTGTTCGCTCTGATCGCGGTTCGTGTATCCGTGCGACTACGCGATCAAAATCACCAAATGACAAGCCTACGGGGCGTTCGACTACTACATCGGTGCTCGCAAAACAGCCAGCGCTATCGATAGCAGAAATAAACACCCGTCCGCTACGGATCGGCCGGATAATGGAGTCGGTACCCCGATCTTCATCATCAACGTAAAAGGTGACGGGACCTGTGTTGCCCTCCGTGCGCATTTCAACGAAAGACAAATCAGTATCCGGGCAGGATGGGGGTACGAGGGTATCAACGGCAAGGGTAAACTCGCAATCCGATACGGGCGCAGTGATCCAGAGAGAAAAAGCCTGAGATTCATCATCCTGAAGATCATTCTTGTGATGAACCTGGACGATGTAATCTCCTACCGGCAAAATACCCGCATCAATCATCTCCACATTATCGCGGAAATTGTCTCCAGGCAGGGCTTCCGCCCCGGGGTTCTCGGGATCGAGGGTAAACGGTAAATAAACGGTGCCGGAGTCGGAGCCGGAAACGGCAAGGATTCTCACATCCAAATCATTGACCAGACGGGGCGTGCGGTCATTGAGAGTTGGAGCACTGACCTCTCCGGCCGGGTCTGTCCAGCACAGCGTCGATCGAATCGGGGTTTGCCCATCACTACTGATCGAATAATTGAAGGTATCCGAAGGGTTTAAGTTATCTTCTATAAACGGATGGCGCAAAGGCTGTGCGAGAACTTCGGCGGCCGATTCCGTATTGATCAACCCCCACCCATAGATATAGTCCGGACCGGGATTCCCGGCATCATCGGCGGTGTGGATAGCGAGACCTTTCAAACTACTGGACAACATAAATTCCCCTTTCATTTCCCGATGAAGCTCTTGCAAAAGCAAAAGTGAACCGGCCACATTGGGGCTCGACATAGAAGTTCCGCTACTGCGTCCATAATCCGTATCGTTGGAGTTGTTGGCGGAAAGCAGTCCGGAACCATCGCCTACAACATCGGGCTTTATTCGCCCGTCGTCGGTCGGACCCCGACTGCTAAATCCCGTGATATTGACAGAGGAGGGTCCGGAATAGCCGCCATTGACATTGCGGGTGGCACCAATGGTAAGGATGTTTTTTGATGTGGAGTAAGTGGGCAAACAATCAAATCCGTTGGGATCGCCCACTCTGCGGAAATCATTCGATTCTACCCATTCTCCGTTTATTCGTGTCACATGCTCGCCACTATGACTATCATTGGCATTATTGCCGGCAGATTTGACAATCAGGTAAAAGGGGGCATCGTGGGCGATTCGATCCCAGCTTGCTGCACGCTGGTCATAATAGCCAAACTTAAAATCCTCGACACTATCAATGCTGACATCACCCCACCAGTGCCATCGATTATTGTCCTCTTCCGACCAATCGCCAAATGCCCAGCCGGCGATAGTGCCGTAGGAATGATTCGAAATCAAAAGACCTTCAGAAGCCGCCTGTGCCATTTCACTTCCATCCGAATTCCAGTCATGCGTCCAAAGTGTAGCCTTCGGAGCCATACCTTTGGCTTCCGGGTTGATCCCCGCCGCAATCATCGTTCCCGCCACATGGGTGGCGTGGTTAGAAGGTGAAAAAGGGTTGTCTCGCTGAATAGCACGGCCCTCGAATTCAACATGAGAGGTGAGAGTGCCTCCGCCATCCCATTCGCCAATGATCATATCGGCACCCATGAGATTAAACCCACTGCGGCCCCCGTCCTGAACGTGATTTGTACTGGTAGAGATGGCCGCCTGACGGTTGTAAGTCATATCGTACTGTGGCTGCCCATTGACGATCCGACGCAATTCAAAGGTGATTCCTTCTTCATTTACCAAACGGCGGGGCTCACCTGTTTTTCGAATATAGGCATCGACGGCTTCGGCCTGTTGGCGCTCTTCCATTTGCAATTCAGTAATGGTCGCATCGAGTTTTGCCTTTTGTTGAGTGGAGAGCGGCTGCTGTGCCTTCAAGGTCGCTGCGGTGCAGATGATGAGGCAGAACATAGCTATAGAAGGAAAGAAGTAGGAGTGAGACATAGTGGTGGTGTTCGTTTATTCAACTAATATACGAAAGTCAGGCTTTGACGGTTGACATATAGCTACGATTCGGACTGAGAAACCCATATCAGGCAAATAAGATATACCTTTTGATACTTACGGGTTCATTATTCCGAATATTATTCTCCAACGCTTGGGTTAAACAGGGAACCTAAATGAAGTAGGTCTGATCTCGCGGAACAGTATCAAATGAGTCGATTCCAAACTCCGAAGGGTTGGTATTTTGATGCGGTGATTTTGAGCGGCGCTCTTTCATGGCCTCCGCGCTGCCACTGCTCCGGAATGCAACCACCCCGACCGCCTCGCGGCGGCCACCCC
>Ga0209936_1001455_pt1 | contig 12535 bp, 5 predicted proteins | sample SalPonR1_A_D1_MG_FD_185694 | JGI IMG/M metagenome (GOLD analysis project Ga0209936, IMG submission 185694) | Salt pond soil microbial communities from South San Francisco under conditions of wetland restoration - Salt Pond MetaG R1_A_D1_MG... ... | reverse complement strand
GCTCTTATCGCTTCAGCAGTGTCAGTTATGTAGGGTAATATGTTAAGGCCCTGTTGCGATCAAAAAAATGTCATGCCGCGCGGAGCGCGGAAGCGTGAGGGGTATGGAGGGGTGCCGCAGCAGGCGGCACGACCGAACGAGTAGAACGAAGTGAAGGTCCGGTAGCCCGGAGGGGCCCGACCCTCGAGCTCTGCCGAAGGCCAGAGCCTCGAGGGTCACGCCCATAATATTTACATTCGACTTATTGAAGCTCACAATTCGATAGTATGGCGCATTATCGTAATATCTTGACTGAATATTACTGTATGAAATGAATACAGAGTGGCTTTTTTTGTATTTTTGAAAAAAGTAACTACAGTTGATTTTAAATAATAATTGCGCCCCTGTTTTGAAATTATCGGATATCCTACGATGGTCGGTCATTTCAAATCTGGGATTGGTTTTATCGTTTGTGCTTCTGGTTTCGGGATCTCTTTTAGTCTTTGGTCAAAGTAGTTCGGACCAAATCATACGCAGCAATCCAGTCGAATTTAAAGAGTTGGAGCGGGAGTTTACGGTCAAAGGGGTTCAATATGTCATGCGTCAAGTGCCTTTTGCTTCTTCGAATATCGTGGAGGGGGATTCTCGTCTTAAGGTGCGTGGAGATATTACACTGGCTTCTTTATCTGCGCTGTATTATTATGACGGTAAATCAGTTCGTGAGCTATCGCTTCAACCAGACCTTATCACCGAACATACAAGCTCGCTACATCATTTGGCAGATGGATGGTATGCTGTGGGTTCAGATATTATAAATCGTGGAGAATCTCAGCGAGGCATTACATTTTTTAATGAACACTCGAAAGAATGCCTGGCACCCTGTGTGTTTGGCGATTACTCGGGAATTTGCGAAACTGCTTTTTATGCCTCGGGGAAGATTGGCGAAGAATCGATGATATTATCTGCCGAGGAAGGTTTATATATAGTTCGGAAGGATTCGGTGCGATTATTACCTGAGACGGAGGGGTATCATCTTTTGGGAAGCTTTGATACGCTGGCTTTGGCCTACATTCCTAAGTCCGGCCAATGTAAGATGATTGCTTATCAGGAGCATGGGGTTCAAATGAAACCGCTTTCCGGCTTGCCGATAGGGTATACTGCGAGATGGGCCCGGAAAGTTGGTGATCAATTATTTGTTGGAAATAACAGTCGATCAGATTATTATACCTTGACTTTAGATGAAGAAGGCTCCTCCCCAAGCGGTTGGATATTTTCAGAATTACCCAAAGGGAAAAATATTTCACGGTTCTTTTCTGATCACGGGCTTATTGCTCTGTTAGAGGACAACAGATATTACCGTCTTACTGCTTCAGGCCCGGTTTATTCCGATCTCCATAATGAGATCGCCAATCTGATAGGTGATGATCGTCTTGTGACCTCTATTCATGCCGGCCAATCATCTTCCAGCTCCTCCATTTTCGCTACGAAGAAAGGGCTGGCTGTGGTGACGAAAAAGAAAAATGAAATGACGGCCCCATTTACTCGCAACATATTGCCGGGCTATTCCACGCGGCAAATGTATTCCAATCAGTCAGAAAATGCGCTCTGGGTCACTTCATACTCCGACTTGATCAAACTGGATCTGGCATCTCTTCCGGATTCTTTAATTTCTTTGCCTATTCCAAAAGATCAAAAGGAGTGTTTTAGAAAGACGAATTATAGCTTCGTATCAAACGATATGGGGATGGTCTCTGTTGAGGGATCGAAAATTAAATATTACAGTCGGGTTACAAAACAGTGTATAACCTTTTTGAATCCATCGGCTGACCAAAGCAGCATTTGGGGATTGACGGAGACGGGAGAAGGTTCCTTTCTCATAGGTACGGGTACAGGCTTGTTTCTGCTTGATCCCAGAGCGCTGGATGAAGGCTTAGTCCCTATTTCCATAGCATGGGAAGGGAACTCATTGCGTATTTTCGATCCCAAAATATCTGTTCAGCGTTTAAAACGGATCGCAGATTCGGATACAATACTCGTATGCACTGCTGAGGGTCTGTTTCTGACTCATTTTGAGGGTGGAGAGAGTCCAAAAATGATTCTCTTTGAGAAAGTCACCGAAAAAAGCATTCAGGATGCCCATTTGCTTCCTGATGGAAGTATTCTGCTCGCAACGAAACATGAGGGCCTGTTATGGTTGAGTGCCTCACCCAGGCGATCACTGATTCATGCGTTTAACCGTGATAATTACTTGCGTTCAAATTACATACATAACATTCAGGAAGACAGTCAGGGACGCATCTGGCTTTCCTCTAATGATGGTTTGTATGTAATAAATCTAGAAGATAAGCGGCTGGCCGCTTTGGGCAAGGACGAGGGCTTTCCTTCCGACGAGTTCAATCGAATATCCAGTGCTGTGCTTACGGACTCTCTGATGGTCTTTGGCGGTGTAAACGGTCTTAGTTTTTTTAACCCCCATGATTTTAGTTTTCCAGTTATGGCCCAGCGCTCATCTGTGGCAGTACTGAAAGTTCATCGGGATAGTCAGCTTGTGGTGGTTTCGCCCAGCGGGTATATGGATTCTGTGCCTTATTTTGATTTACCCGTTGATGCGAGTTCCTTTCAGGCAGTGATCGATGCCCCCCTTTTTTCGCAAACTAGAAATGTTAAATATCGATGGATATCGGACTCCGGATTCTGGCGTGCGGCTGATCATGGTCAGATTCCTGTTCCAGCGGAAATGGAGCAACAGACCCTTCAACTGAAGTGGAATATAGGATTAGATCAGTATATATATTCCGAAATCAGGGTCGGCCAGAGGTCGGAGGGTTCTCTTTTTTATATACAGTTGGCACTAGCCTTGCTGGTCGTTTTAGCTGCCGTCGTTATACTACTGCTTCGGCTTCGACCTCAAAAAAAACCAGATTCGGAGAACGCGTTTGAGCCGGGGGAGAAAAAGAACACGGCTGAAACCGAGGCCTCACCTTCGCCACTATCTGAACGAGAAAAACTCAGTTTGGAGTTAGAAAAAAAGGAGAAGGAAGAATACTTATTTCCTCAGAGCGGCAAGTCATCGCTACTCGAGGACACTTTATCTTATGTAAATTCGGAGATGTCCTCTTCCGACTTTTCCGTGGATGTAGTGGCGGAGCATGTTAATCTGAGCAGTCGGCAGTTTCACCGCCGGATTGTGGAGGAGACGGGCCTGACTCCCAACCAACTTTTCACTTTAATTCGCCTAAGGCATTCGAAAGATGCTCTGATATCTGATTCTAGCCTCACTGTAAGAGAATTAGCAAATCAGGCGGGGTATAATAATCCTAGTTATTTCTCGAAAAAGTTTAAGAAATTCTATGGGTATTCGCCTAAGGAATTGAGTCAGAAACTGATCAAGATGGGTAAGGCGTGATTATAACATCAACGGATGTTTCGGAGGCCCGGGACTATAATAGGCACGCCCGCACTCCAGGCCCCTAAAGGAGAGGCCGGCCGCTAATTCGGGCCTCGATTGCAGACTTTGCCCTCGCGGTGGAAAAGAGACGCGATGCATCGCGTCTCTACAGTGGGCATACGCGCCAGGCCTTACTGTCTGAACCGCTGATTTTGCCCTCCGAAGCTTTAAGCGTAGGAGGTGTTTTTTTGATGAATTGGATGGCTCTGATTCGTGATCGATTTCTTGATCGGATGCGGGGTTTATATTGTTCGAATTGAGGGGTTTTGTGTAAAATAGATACGTACGGCCGTACGTATCTACAATGGCCTTCGCGCCAGGCCTTACTGTCTGAACCGCTGACTTTGCCCTCCGAAGCTTTAAGCGCAGGAGGTGTTTTTTTGATGAATCGGATGGCTCTGATTCGTGATCGATTTCTTGATCGGATGCGGGGTTTGGGTGTTTGGGGTGGAGAGTTTTGTTATTGTTGGGTGTCTGAATCACGACCACGCTTTTAGCGTGATTCCGCGTCTTAAGAGTGTTACTCCAAATGCGGCCTCAGGCGGTACAACTTATCTTTTTTGATCTGTTCAAAATCCAACTAATCATAGAGCGTATCAGCCAGTTGGCGGACACGGCCTACGGCACGCAATCATATTGGGTTGATTTGTTTCTACCGATATACCGTACCTAACGGCACGGTACCATTTGGTGCGCTTAACTGTCCAGCTTGTAGCGAGACCATCGAAGACTCGCGTCGCTATCACTGGTGATGGGTTCAATTTACTTTTCTTGATGCTGTCCGGTTTCATTTTTTCTACAGAGGCACTTTAGTTTTTTATGGCTTAGCCAATTTGTAGTGCTTTGTGCCATTTTTAATAGATCCTGCACATCCAAAACATTCCTCATTCCGCCTGCCCTTTCCCAATTTATTGGGGATTAGGGGACTGCGATCCGGAATCTGTGGGTCGAAATAACGAAAATAATGTTAAGGATCCAGCGTCAAGCCGCACCGCCTTCGCTCCCTTGGAGCGTCGTTGGTCGATGGATGAATAGTGTTTTAGTTATTTTTTGTAATAAAAAGGAGACATTGCCTAGTGCTTTCTGAAGTATTGCAACGCCTTTGCCGCCGCCGAATTTCGCTTAGAACGTCAACGGCCACTGTGGAGGCCCAGGACTATAATATGCATGCCCGCCTGGCACACCTCTTCTGTGAATTAAATCTAAATCTGGACGCGCCGCCTTTCACTGGTGATGCCTTAGGTCCGCTTTTCTTCATGGTTTTCGGCTGATAGATAGAAGTGATAGGGACGTGCTGCGCGGTCGATGCAGCCGTAAAGCGAGAAGGTCCCGAGGATCGCCGCAGGCGATCTCGAGACGCAGCGACCGAAAGGAAGCCCTACGCAGCCCTACGGATGCCGACTAGGCGGTACGTCACTACAAGCGGATAGCCCGACCCCAAATCCGCCAACGGCGGATGGGGGCAGCCCCAAAACCACCCCATAAAATAAAAAAAGGCCACTTTCATCAGAAGCGGCCTTTAAAATAACATGTTGTGCGAGCCTATTTATTCGCTTTTGAGCGATTGGGTCTCTGTTCGGATTTCACACTTGTCGGTCGTGCAGAATTTCTCTGCTTCTGCATCGGTACTCATTTCCACATACTCAATGGGCTTAACTTTAGCGGATTTCTCGTCAAATTCTTCTTTGCTGATGGCCTCATACGGCATCTGTGCATAGGCTCCCATTTCTAATTTGGGCAAGAAGCTAATGGACTTGAGATCATACTTGAAGTATTCCAAAATGGGTTTGATCTGGCTCGCCTCTTCAGGCTTGAATGTGACAGTGCATGATACCTGATTATCTGACCAGTACTTCTGCAGAAATACGGCGAGCGAAGTTTGCTCCCAAATACTAACGTCTTTTAAGCTGCGGCCCTCGTTTTTGATGGGGAATTCCACTACTGCTGAAGAGGGATCTACGACATCATCCTCGATATGTAATCCAGCATTGAGAATGGCGGGTAACAACTCTGAATCTTTAGAAATACGCATGCGTCGGATGTAATACTTGAATTCTGGAAAATGACAACCCGGATTGACACCAGCAAGTAGGCTTACCGTGCCGCTCGGCTTGACACTGGTGGTCTTCAAGCTGCGAGGTACACACAACCATGAAGAGTAAATTTTATCCCAGCGTTGGATTTCGTCATAGCCTTCTGTTAACCAATTTTTGAGTTGGTCCAGTGATCGTTGCTCAATAAAATTGGTCACGCCAGACACTGAGGTTCCAATCCGGCGATTCCGTTTTTGGACTCTGTTGGTCTCATGCCAGGTGGTATTAGCCAGTGTTGCTGTTTTTCCCAAGAGGTAGGCAAACTTCAAGGTTCGCAAATAGTCTTCTTTTGATTCGGCTCTTGAAGGGAAAGTTTCAATCAAGCAGCATAGTTCATACGACTCTAAGGACTGCTCTCCACAAGGATTGGTACCTTTGGCTTTGATGTCTTTATAGTCGGCGGGGTCAGACATGCGCGAGTATGCTTTAATATTATCGAGAAAAACATAGCCTGGTTCACCATTAATAGCGGTTTGATTAGCCACCTCTTCGAAGTCGGTGGAGTTATTGACTAACACACTATTATTGGATGCCCATCCCCAAGCTGCGCGGTGGGCCATTTCTCCTTCGTATTTATTCGTTTCGGAATTCCACTGATAGTCTTTCAGTTTTCTAAATTCACTATCGTTAACATCGCCTAAGGCGATCTGAGCGGTGCGGCGCACGTTACCCGCTACTACACACTGACCGATCATATTCATGATATCGGTAATGGCTGTGATACTAATAGGCTCACCGTCCAATTCGTCGAGTAGCTCACGAATCTGATCGTGCATGCGAATAAGCGGTCCGGGGCCAGAGGAAGTACCTCCAAATCCACGGATGGGCTCACCAGCAGGGCGAACCAGGTCATAATCAAATTCGACGGTATGCGCTGGTATCTTATCAAAATTGCGGGAAAAATAACTTTTCAAAAGTATTTCCAGGCTCTCTACCCATCCCTCTCGAGAATCAGGTATTTCAAAGGTATCTACATTGTCTGTTGTTGGTTTGTGCACCGTTACCTTTTGAGCACCGTCCACATCAAATCCGACTCCTACTCCGACCATGCTCATGTCCATCATGAAGGAGAACGGTTTGACTGCCTCATCTAATGTGAGGTTGATATTTTCAGTAGAGACGAAGGCGCAATTAAATAGTGCTTGTCCCACTTTTTTCTCATGAACGATGGTAGACCCCAGAGCCCATAGCATACGTCCCGGAGGAACAAACTTCATTTTGAAGATGCGGTCATACATTTCCTGCGCTGATCGCTGCGCTTTATTATCGTTCCAACCTAACTCATTGGAGAGGATATGATTTTTTTGAAGGGTATAAGCACCTTCTACCACGCGACGAACCGTTTCAAACCAATGTTCATTTTTGCCGTTTGTTTTTAATCGAGAATACGTCCTGTAATAGGTAAGCATTCCCAAACCATTGAATCCAAATTCTGGGTTTTTGTCTTCGTAGGAAGCAATAAATTCATCGTCGAGTCGAAAGCTGAGCATAGCTGGGTATTTTATTATCGTTATATAATAGGGGTCAAAACAGAGTCCGTCAATTTCGCAAATCCAACCAAATCCGGAGTGGAAATTCGCTTTTCTCCATTTTAGATGGTGAAGATATAAAAAGCTTTTTCTATATGATAAAATTCTGGATAAATATATTTAGAAAAAAATATGTGTTGACAATTCTATGATTTACAGCTTTTAACACTTGCGGCCTAATTTAATCTATGCCGCTGTCAGGATCAATCGGTTGTAAAGGGAGTACTTCTCTACAATGGCGAATGCGAAGGGCTTCTTTGTCTGAAGCGTGGATTTTTCTGATGAATGGATGGCTCTGATTGGAGAAGGGGGGGCTTGGAAGATTGCGGGTTTTGGTGTGGGCTGGGGTTTTGGATGGAAAAGAGACGCGATGCATCGCGTCTCTACAGGGGGACATGCGTGCACCGCCGCAATGTCTGAACCGCTGATTTTTTTGATGAATGGATTTCCATGATTAGGGAAGAAGATCCTGAGAAGGGACGGTTTTTTATTGTTTTTTTCAATTCTCTGAATCAGCGATTACAAGGATTACACGGATGGACACCGATTTCATAGCGAGCAACTTTGATCTATATGGTCTTAGCTTTTGCCCAAATTCGTCGGTCGAGCGAAAAGTGCCGCTGGAAAATAAAGGCTTATGCACCGCAGAGACGCAGAGATCGCGGAGGTATTTCGGTGACATCTAAGTCCACTGTATTCTCATGTTCCTTTCATCTTGGGTTGTTTCATTTGGCTATCTAAATCACTGCCACGCTTTTAGCGTGATTCCGCGACAGTTAAGTCGCTGCACCCGTCACGCCATAGCGTGAGATTAGACGGATTTCTTTTAGGGATCTTGATAGGGGTTGGTTTTTATTGTGGGCTGGGGATGATGGATGGAAAAGAGACGCGATATCGCGTCTCTTCAGGGGGACATACGCGCCGCTTCTCTTTCAGCGGACGGGGGGTTGATCAGGAAAAGTCAATATTAAAAAGAATACCTACAAATCTGGCCCTCATTTCTCTTCGTCCACAGCTCCTGTGTGGGGGGGGGGAGATCTCGGGTATCTCTGCCAAAAACATCGGTTTGGGTTATTACCTATTTCATAGGGCTATCAATTCCTTGTGCTCGATCGCGTTTATTGGCGAAAATACGGTATAGCAACTGCATGAGCAGAACGATGATGACGAACAGGGATAGTCGTCCTATCAGGTCGCCCCATCGGCTGTAAAAGGTAAGTTTTGTATGAGGCGTTACTGAACCTTTGAGAACACCTTCTATACCGTAATCCAGGTGAGAAACGAGTTGCCCGTCTATATCAATAAAGGCAGAAATGCCTGTATTAGCTGCACGAGCTACCGGGCGTCGGTGCTCGATGGCGCGTACCTGCGCATATCGAAGGTGCTGTTTATGACCGGGGGTGTTGTCCCACCAGCCATCGTTTGTCATTATTACAAAAATTTCGGCTCCTAATGCTACATACTGACGGCAATAATCCCCGAAAATAGATTCATAACAAATGATGGGAGCTAAGGATGGATTAGAACCAAAGACCTGCGCCTGCTCTTGCGTTCGAAATCCTTCAAGCGAGCCTCCTAATGACCTAGCCATATCTTCAAATACAAATAAAAGATTGTAATAGGGAAAGAATTCTGCACCAGGTACTAATTTTGATTTATAGTAAATGCTGTCTCGCTCATTACCAAAAAAATAAGCGATATTACCTGCTTCCCACCTTAGTGTTCTGCCACTAGCCAGCTCAGATATTCGGGTAAATGAGTTGGTCCGTTCATCGTCCGATAGCACTCGTTGAGAAGCAAACCCTGAAATAATTTGTAATTGAGGATACTGTCGTTGCCATTTTCTCAACTGTTTGAAAACGGGTTCACGATCTTTGCGATTTAGGTGGATGGTAAATACCGTTTCAGGAAGAACCAATACATCCGTTTGTTCGTTTAAACTATTATCAATTAAACGAGTAATTGCTTCCAATTGCTCTTTTTTAGAAAGTTCAAACTTCTGATAATGTGGCTCAAAATTAGGCTGTACAATCAAAAATTCTTTAGTAGACTTGTTAGACTTAATTTCAGGAGTCTTAATAATTGAAAGTCCAAGGAGTAAAACACATAAAAGACCAGCTGCCAGTAAATTGGAGCGACGTCCTTTTTTTTCTGAAAAACTTAAAAACAAAAGCCAATTTTCTAAAATCACCCAAAGTGAACCGCCAAGAACACCTGTGATATCATACCATTGAATAGCCCAAGTCCACTCAGACAAAGCATAGCCTAGTGTCATCCATGGCCAATGCAAATCCCAATTAAAATGGAAAAATTCAAATAATAACCAAGTTGATAAAAATGCAATTGCGTGATACCTTGACTCAAGATGTCGGCGTCCAAAAGCAAAACCCATTAGAGGCAGGCTCATGAGTATTGAGTTTACAACATTTGCAAAAACACCTGCAGCAAGAGCGGTGTTCATGACCCAAAATGTCGCAATAACATTCCCTAGTAAGAGGCTCCAAATTAAAATAGCCCACAGACCCCAGAAAGACTTGTCCTGCTCCACATAATATTCTATTAAGTAAAGCAAAGGGATAAAGCACAAAAAAGAAAGTAGAGGAAAAGGACCTCCATAAAAACTTAGCCCTAAAAAAGAACCTGCCAAACCACCAGCCACAATCTGCCAAAACCCTCTTGTTTGGTGCTGAATAAAGGGGATTACTGCCAAGATAAAGCCTATGCCAAGCGCGAGAGGCCAGTAGCCCCATAGGGGCAGAGTTATCATACGTTCGATAGCGATAATAAAAGCTACCAATCCGAAAGCCGCAAGCAGATAGGCTATTCTTTTCATTGTGAATAGTGAGTAAGAAATTAACATTAAAACTAAGACTTCGTTTATTTCACGCGACTTCCTGCAAGTACTTCAGAGTCTGCTCCGACAAAATTAAGTGTTCCTGCAGCGTCTTCTGCCATCAAAATCATCCCTTCGGATTTGATCCCTTTAATTTTACGGGGTTCTAAATTAGCGACTAAAACCACTTGGCGACCGATCAATTGCTCGGGTTCAAAAAAGCCAGCTATCCCGGAAACAACAGTTCGCTCCTCGACACCCAAATCCACCTGAATTTTAAGTAACTTTTTAGTCTTCTTTACTTTTTCCGCGGTAAGGACAATCCCCGTTCTCAAATCGAGTTTTTGGAAATCTTCGAAATCTATTGGTTCCTGAATAGGTGCCACTTTAGCTTTTGACTCCTCTTGCTTCTCAGAAGCTTTTAGACGGTTGACTTGTTCTTCAATCTCTTCATCAGAGATTCTGGAAAACAGATGCTCAGCTTTTCCCACCTGATGATCGTCCTGAAGGATGTTCTCTCCCTCAGCCAATTTGTTCATCAAACTCAATAAGTCATCAGAACCCGTCTGTTCCTGGATGTTTAATAAATCCTTCAATTTTTGCGAGGTGAAAGGTAAAAATGGGGCCATTGACACGGCTAGTGCAGTTACCATTTGAAGTGCCGCATTCATCACTACTTTTACGCGCTCAGGGTCCTTTTTAATGGCCTTCCAAGGTTCGTTAAATTGTAAAAGTTGATTCCCCCTTGCAGATAAGTCCATTATCCGCTGTAAGCCAGCCCGAAATTCATATTTGCGCATATGGACACCATACTCATGAAGCAGGTCGAAAAGGTCAAGCATTTCGGCGTCGTGAAAGGATTCGTCATCTGAATCCAAAGCTCCTATGATGTCTAAATCCGGATCAAATGCGGGAACTTTACCTTCGTAGTATTTATTTGTAAGGACTAGTACGCGTTGAATAAAGTTACCTAGCGAATTTACGAGTTCATTGTTGTTAAAATCCTGAAACCGCTTCCAGGTAAACTCGCTATCTCTCGTTTCTGGCATAATACGACTTAGCGCATAACGCATCTCATCCGGTCGGTTTGGGAACTGTTCTAAGTAATCGCCAACCCAAACGGCCCAATTTCTGGAAGTAGATATTTTCTTATTTTCTAAATTCATAAATTGATTGGCTGGGACATTAACAGGTAAATTATAGTCCCCATGAGCCTCCAGTAAGGCCGGAAAAATAATACAATGAAATACAATGTTGTCCTTGCCAATAAAATGAACAAGAGCTGAGTCGTCAGATTGCCAATAGGGCTTCCAATCGCTTTCGTTCTCCTGTGCCCACTTTTGTGTTGCACTGATGTAGCCAATGGGGGCATCGAGCCAAACATATAATTTTTTTCCTTCGCTACCCGGAATATCATCAGGCACATCCACTCCCCATTGCAAGTCGCGCGTCATCGCGCGTGCCTGGAGTCCGCCGTCAATCCAACTTTTACACTGTCCGATAACATGTAGTTTCCACGTTTCCGGGTCATGATGGGGTGTTCCATTTCGAGTTCCTTGTTCCAACCATTCTCTTAGGAAGTTTTCATAATTCTGAAGGGGTAGGAACCAATGTCTAGTCTCTCTTAATTCGGGTCGGCTTCCAGAAAGTGTAGACTTTGGATTTATCAATTCTGTAGGGCTCAGAGTAGCTCCACAATTTTCACATTGATCACCATAGGCCTCATCAAAGCTGCAATTGGGACAAGTTCCAGAAATATACCGATCAGCTAAAAACTGATTGGCCTCTGTATCGTAATACTGCTCTGTTACCTTTTCCTCAAAAACCCCTTTATTGTAAAGTGTCCTAAAAAAATCAGCCGCATTTTTATGGTGCTCAGGAGAAGATGTTCGATCATAATAATCAAAATCAATTCCCATGCCTTCGAAATTCGCTTTAAACTGAGTATGATATTTATCAATTATAGCCTGGGGATTGACTCCTTCTTTCTGAGCCCGTAAAGTAATGGCAGCACCATGTTCATCCGACCCGCAGATAAAGACGGCGTCCTTGCCCATGAGTTTTAGGTAACGCGTATAAATATCGGCGGATAGATAAGCGCCTGCCAAATGACCGATATGGAGAGGGCCATTAGCATAGGGCAATGCCGCCGTAATGAGGTATCGTTTGGGATATAACATCATGGCACGGATATTTTAATGATGCAAATATACAATCCCATGATAAAAGGCTGCATTTTATATCTTTTACTTTCTGTGGTTGACTTAAAAACTGTTGAAGAAGATGATCGGGACTAGTGTTATTCTTTTCTAGCTATTGCCTCTGATCCCCCACGTTTTCTTCATCCTTTTTGAACGCCCAACGCCTCCTTGTCTGAACCGCTGATTGATATGATTCAATGATCGCCATGATAAAAGACGGGGGTTTTTGAAAGGGGGTGGTTTTTGGGTGTTTGTTCTTGTAGGAAAGAGACAGGGCACCTCCTACACCGTTGGATTCGGAAGGGCAACGCGTGCCCCCTTTTACCCTTTTTACTTTTGGCTTAATCCAAAAGTAACAAAAGATCAAGAACCCATCAAAGGTGATTTTAGCTTCGCTAAACCGCGGACGCTTTTTACCGCTTCATGCTTTTATCGCGGGTCTGTTTGATTCT
>Ga0209936_1001454_pt1 | contig 12536 bp, 15 predicted proteins | sample SalPonR1_A_D1_MG_FD_185694 | JGI IMG/M metagenome (GOLD analysis project Ga0209936, IMG submission 185694) | Salt pond soil microbial communities from South San Francisco under conditions of wetland restoration - Salt Pond MetaG R1_A_D1_MG... ... | reverse complement strand
TTTGGTTCTAATTCAAATACTACAAGCTCAGAAATATTATTTGGAGACAATACAAGTGGTGCAAGTCCTTATTATAACGGTATGGGTATTAGATTTGATTCAGCAAATAATTATCTAAGTATTGATGATAATATTGTTGCCAATACTTCATTGATAGCGATTGAAAGAGATACGGGTAATGTAGGTATTAATAAAACTAATCCTGATTATACATTAGATGTTGGTGGTAATGGTAGGTTTACAAGCACAGTTACAGCAACTAACTTCATATTATCATCTGATATTAAATTAAAAGAGAATATTAATAAATTAAACGATAGTACTGATATAATTTCATTTAATTTTAAAAATGATAATGAAAAAAGGAAAAGATATGGAATTATTGCACAAGAAATTGAAAAAAATAATCCTGAATTAGTATATGAGGATAAAGAGGGATATAAACAAGTAGCTTATATTGATTATCTTTTGATGAAAATGGCTGAAAAGGATAAACAAATAAATAATTTAGAAAGTAGAATTGAAAAATTAGAAAAAATAATATAAAAAATGGCAGTACCTAATACAACAACATTTGATTTACAGGATGTAGTGGATGAAGTAAATCCAACCACAGATGATCTAGTGGCTTGTTTTGCAGCTGCAAATGATAATTATTTTAATCCCACATATGAAGGTAGTAAAAATAGTTTATTAAACTTTAGAGATTACGGCAGTCATAATGCAGGTAGTGATTATAGTATATCCGCAAGTCCAAATTCATTTTCTGTAACTTGTAGAAAAACAACAAAAAGTTCAACAGTAACTACTTTACCTACAGCTGGTAGATGGCAAATAAAAAGTATATTTGGTAATTTTATAACTGCATATAAGTCAGATTATAATAAACTTACTGTAACAGTTAGTGTTAATACAAATGAACGTGAGAGATTTGGAAATATCACATTGGAACATTTAGATGATAGTGCAATAACAACTGCTGTTGTCATTACTCAGGAGGGTGGTATAGTATTATAGTAAACCGATTAAATAATAATTATAAAAAATAAAAATTTATATTTAGTCTTAACAATTAAAAATTTATATATTATGAAAATTAACTTGGAACAGAATCTTAAACAAATTAATGGTACAAATCTAGTTGATGAAAAAAATAAACTAGTGGGTTTAAAAACAATTCTAATTAAAGCAGCTTTAACGGATATTAAGGAAAATGATGACTCTAATAAAGTATCAGATTTTAATATCGCTATGAAAATTGAAAAAGCTGATAAAGAAGTAGAATTAGGTAATTCAGAATTAACTAGGTTGCAAAAGAAAGTATCATCTTTATATGCTACGCTAGTAGTAGGGCAAGTAAATGAGATTCTTGAAGGTAAAGAAAATCCTTTAAATAAAAAATAATTATGACTCAAGCAGAATTCGACAATTACAAATTACAAATACAATATATAGCGTCTCAAAAAGGTGAGAAATTAGCAAATTATTTAGCTATAGGTAAAACTGGTATTTGCAACGATATTACTAACTTAGAGCTATTAATTGCGTATATGGAGATAATGGAATCCTATGATTTAGAAGAAGAAAGTGTAACAGATGATAACACTGAAAACTTTTTCACGCGAGATGAGATGCAAGACATTGTTACACATATAAATAAAATATGCGGTACGCATTATAATGTGAATTTTATTAAAGAAACATAAAATGGATAGAGAAATAAAGAATAAAATGTTTGCTAACAGCGGTATTCATTTTATTAGCGGTGCTAATACTATTGAAGGTACTTTTTATGGCATTTCAGTAGGAGCTATAAAACCTGACAGTATTAAAGTAGAACCAATACAGGAAATGTATATAAACGGTTCAGCTGTAACATCTGATACAGAGTTATCTGATTTTTTAAACGAAGGTGAGTTTGTACCTATTGTATGTAGTTCAATAACTATTACAGGTTCAGGGTATTTAAAAGCTTATATAACTCAATAATTATGCAATTAGGTTTAGGTAATAGTTTAGTAACTAGTAATAATATAAATAAATATCCTAAAGAAGATCTTCAGGTAATTGTCTATAATCAACCTTACGAAGAAGAAGGAACAACATACCTCCGCACATCAATAGGTACAGGCATACCCAAAGTAAGCGGAATAGGACTTGATACTATTTGGGATTTTTCGGTGTTGGAAGATGCAAGATTTGATAAGGGCAGCTATGTAGGCAATGCTTACGGACTGCCAGAATATTACGACTATCCTTATGTTAATATTTATTATGATGATACAAGTGAAGCAACGAGGTATCATTGGAAATTAACTGATTTTACTTATTATAAATTACAAGTTCAAATGATTAGAGATACTTTAGATGAAGTATTCTTTATGAATTATGACGGAACCAAACTATTTATATATGAAAGTCAGTTAACAGGTAACAATTTAAGTAAAATTCTTAATCATTGCTCAATATTCTACTATGGTATATTAATTAATGAGAATGATTCTGACCCAGATAGGGAAAGAGTAGGGAGAATGGAGTATCATGTATCTTTACCAGTTCAGGAAGAAATAAAAGGATGTTTACAAAATGCAGATGGTTCGGTTAATTATTATCTTGATGAGAATGATTGGAGCAAAAAAGCAGATGGTACAGCAAGCGATTTAACTGGCGCAGATGGTAATGTGATGGATGAAGTAGGAGAGTATTATCGTAAAACTGATTTTACAGGTAATGGGCATTATTTCAAATTAATAAGTTGGCATTATTATTCAGATTTCCAAAAGATAAATAAATTTTATGTAGGAGCATATAAGGCCGCATTAAATAGAACAGGAACTATTAAGATGTGGTCAGTTGTTAATGATACAGCCGAATACCGCGGCGGCAATAACGACGATACATTAGACGGTACAGATGCAACACAATTGGGCAAGCCTGCAACACGCACTTCTTTAATTGATTTTAGAAGTTATGCCCGCAATATTGTTTCCGAAGAATATAAGTGGAATGTAATTACATGGAAACACTCGATGTTATTATATGAGTTGTTTTTTATCGAATTTGCAACGCTTAACTCTCAAAAGGCAGTTGTTGCAGATCTTACAGCCGAAGGGTATAAACAAGGCGGTTTGGGCAATGGCACAACAACTGTAAACTCAACCGATTGGAGTAACTTTAATAGTTATTATCCGCTTGTTCCTTGTGGTTCATCGAACAATTTAGGAAACAATAGTGGCGAAACGGATTATACAATTAACAATTTTGGCGGTGCAGGAGTTGACGAAGTAGTAAAAGTAAACAGGTACCGGGGTGTTGAAAATCCATTTGGCGACATTTGGGAATTGTGCGACGGTGCTTCTGTTAATCATGGAGCCGCCACATCCGACTTTTACACCTGCGAAACACCTGCTAATTTTGATGACGGGACAGAAAGTAATTATACTAAACGAAGCGAACTGCCAACAAGCAACGGTTATTTGCAATATGCTCATCACGATAACTATGGAATTATAACACCTAAAGTAGCGGCCGGAAATAGTGCAACATATTTTTGCGACTATTTCTATACACCAGGATTAAACTCTGGTTGGCGTGCCGTTCTTCGCGGTGGTCTTGCGCATAATAGCTCGACTGCGGGGTTCGCTTACCTGTACTCGAATATCTCGGCGTCGACTACGTATGCGTATTTCGGGGCGCGGCTCTGCTATATTCCGTAAATCTAAAAAATAAAATATTATGAGCAGAAAATTAGGAATAGAAATACGTATAAACACATCTGCAATTAGCGAAACAGAGCTTAACAGCTTGAAAGCTAACTATGATGTAGAATACTACGCTAAGATTAATGAAATGGTCTTATGGGTGCACGACAATGGATATAAGCCGTTTAACAGGGATTTATTTCAATATCTTGGCGCACTAAAATCAGTATATAACCGCAAAGCAGCAGCAAAAGGATATAAACACACTGATTATCTTGACCTTTATCAGGAAGTTGCAACGGAAGAACAAATTGGAGAAGCAGGAGAAAAAAGGACTAAAGAAGATGAGACGGTTAAGTATTACAGAAACCTAAGACCTGCGGATTTATTTGAGATTGATTTGAACACAGTAATTTTAAAACGAGAACTATAAATTATTTAAAAATATATAGATAATAAACTACTATGGAAGAAATATCCACTCAACAACTTAAAAAACTAATAAAAGATATAAGCGATTTAGGAAGTTCTGTTCAAGACATTAAAGATTACTTATTAGGCACTGAATATAATAGAAAAGGCTTAGTAGAAAGAGTTGAAGATCTTGAAAAAGATATGTTTAACCTAAATGTAATTAAATGGAAAATGATGGGTGCGGCCGCTACTGTAGGAACTATAGCATCTGTAGCCGTATCTGTTGTACTTAAATTAATGTTCAATGTCTAGAATATCTGATCATATAACATATAAGGAAGCAACAAATAGTTATACTGCTAAAAGAAAAGGCATAGAAAACAAACCTAATGACTTACAATTACGTAACATGAGGTTATTAGCCGAAGTGATATTCGAACCTTTAAGAAAAGCTTTAGGTGGTAGTCCTATATATATAGCTAGTTTTTTCAGGTCTGAAAAGTTAAATGAAGAAATCGGCGGTGCGGATAATTCACAGCACATGGCAAATGAAGGGGCGGCTATAGATTTAGATAACGATGGCTATAAGGGTGTTCCTAATAATAAAGAAATATTTGATTACATCAAAGATAATTTACCTTTTGATCAATTAATATATGAATTTGGTACTGATGAAAATCCAGGTTGGGTTCATGTATCTTATAATATAGGTAATAATAGGAATCAGATACTACGAGCTAAAAAAGTAAACGATAAAACTATTTATGAAGAATATGCCCAATAAAAAATCTGTAAGGAGAATTGTTAAAGACGCAATGAATAATAGACTCTACATGTTGGAAAATTATAAAATGTATGTGTACATAGAAACTGTAGCTTCAGATTTGGAAACAAAATTTAGTAAATATGAAGAAGATGAAAATACCAAAAAGTAGGAGATTTAGAGTAGCTGTGAGTTCATTGGCTATTAATTTTCTTATGTTTATACTAGGTATATATAAGGGGGTAGATTTATCAGATTTAGGTATAGGATTAGCAGCTTTAAATTCTCCAGTATATGTATATATATTTGGCGAAACTAATAGACCATCTGAAAAATAATAATGTTATGATAAACAAAATAAAGGCCTATTTTAGGCGATTTAAAGACATTTTACTAATAGTTGCTGTATTAGCTACAATTGGTACTAGTTATGCCTTAAATGAGGCTAATAAAGAGATTACAAGGCTTGATAAGAATATAACAGCTAAGGAGAATGCTTTACGTATTGTTAATGGACAATTAGTTAGTCAATCTAATTTATATTTTGCTACTAAAGGTGAATTACGTAGGGCAAGAGCTAAACTTAAAGAAGATTCAAATTTATTAAGTGATTATGAAAAGAAGCTTATTAAAATGGATAAAATAGTTAAAGATCTAAATATTGAAATAGATAATTTAGAGACTATTATAATGACTGGGTTAGAAGCTTCTGATAGTACTGAAACTATGTTAGATACTATAGTATTAGATAAGTTAGAGAATATAAATGTAAAATTTTCACCTATAGATACTAAACACTGGCATATAGATATAGATACTATAAAGATAGATGCTACAAATTTAGATAATATAAAAGTTAATAGGCCTGATATATCTTATAAATATAGAACTAATTTAAATATATTAATAGATAGGTACAGAGTTAAAAATGATGGTACCAGAGTTACATTTTTACCTAATTGGAAATTTTGGTTACCTTATGAATATGAATCTACAGTACATAATGAAGATCCAAAATCTACAATAACATCAAATATAGCAATACAATGGGAGTAAGTTTAGATAAAATAGTACAGGATTTATTACTTATAATTAGAGGATCTAGTGTAAGTCAAAGTGAGCCTATATCTAAAAGGCAGTTAGAAGATTGGGTACATCAGTATAGGGCATTTTTATTGAAGAGAGATTTAGATAAAAATAAAATGATTAATCCTGATTATGTACAAGAAATATCAGATCTTCAATTAGAAATGGTGCAAACATCTGAAGATAATGATGTTGAATCAGGTTCTTATATAACTAGAACTTTAGAGCAGTTGCCTAAAACTTTAGATTTAAATCATAAACCTGGGATAGTTTATGTAGGTACTATATTAGGGGATCAAATACAATTAGTTCCTTATAATAGGTTTCAATTACAAAAACATAGAAAATATACTGGTAAGGATAAAATAGCTTTTTTAAGAAATCAATATCTATATGTTCACAATAATGAATTATTAGAATATATAAATCTTAGAGGAGTATTTGAAAATCCTTTAGAGATAGAATCTTTTAATGATGAAGATTATAGAAGTAATTATCCATTACCTATAGATAAAGTAGTCACACTTAAACAACTTATATTAAGTAAAGAATTAGGTATAGAAGCTCAATCATTCTCTGATGATAAAAATGATTCAAATCACGGCGTTTCGCCAAATACTGAAGATGTTAAATACAATCAAAACCTTAGAAGATAATGGCATTTTACGGCAGAGGTAGAAATAAAGTACAAAATCCGTATACATTAAAAGATTGTTATGAGGACTATATATCTGATAAAGCGGAAAATAGTCCTTATCATATTGAATATGAAGAATACTTAAATATAGTAAAAGATTATATTAAAATAGTAGCGGATAATATTATAAACAAAGCGGATGTATTTAAAATGCCTTATAGATTAGGAGATCTTAGAGTAGTAAAATTAGATTCTAGTTTAAGTAGGAATAAAAGATACTCTTTAGATTTTAAATTGACACAAAAATATGGCAAACCTATATTTCATTTAAATGAACATAGTGAAGGCTATAAATACATGTTTAAGTGGGATAAACTTAAAAGTGTTGTGCCTCATAAAAGCTTTTATAGATTTATACCAACTAGGTCAAATAAGCGTAATTTAGCTTATAATATAAAAAACAATATTATAGATTATTTTGAAAATTAAATAAAATGGTAAATCACTTAATATCATGTCATAGAGTAATAGCAAAAGTATATGCTGATTTAGGTATTACAGAAGATAATATACCTATTACAGATATGATGGAATGGTGCGCAGAAGCTGTTGAAAAGATAGGCGCTTTTGAATTTTATAACATTAAGATAACAGGTAAGGATGGTTTAGAACTTACAAGTATAAATAACTATCAAGCTAATTTACCTAAAGATTGTCACAGTGTTATTCAAGTAGCTTATGCAGATAATAAGTATTCTAAACAATTCTATCCTATGAAATATGCTACTGGTAGTTTTTCTACTAGACATCAATTAACTAGTGAAATTGAAGATACTTACAATACTGATAATAACGTACCAACTTATGTTAAGGGTACTGATGATTTAGTACGTTTAACAATGGAACTTTATGATATAACTTATGATGAAGCTTTGGAAAAATTAAATACTGAAGAAGAACTTAAGTCATTACTTAATAACTTATTAAGAGAAGATAAGTTTCCTAATACAACAACTTCTGGTGGTACGGTTAATCCTTATCAATTAGAGTATAAAATAGTTCCTGGCTACATAAAGACCAATGCTAAAAATGGCTATCTTATGATTGCTTACAGGGCAATTCCTACAGATAAATATGGGTATCCTATGATACCTGATGATCCATCATTTATTGAAGCCGCCTATTGGTATATAGTTACTAAGTTAACATATATAGATTGGCGTATGGGTAGAGTCAGAGATGCTGTGTATTATGATGCTAAAAGCTCATGGAATTTTTATGTTAAGCAGGCTTATAACAAATCATTGAGTTTTAAATCATTAGATGAGATAGAATCATTTAAAGATACTTGGCTTAGATTAGTTCCACCTGTAAATGCTGGTAATAGTTTTTATCAATATTTGAATCAACAAGAACATATAAGACATACATAATATGCCTACAAAAGTACATAAAAACACTTTTTCCAAAGGGATGAATAAAGATATTAGTAATCTTTACATGCCTAAAGAATCTTATAGAGATGCTAAAAATTTTAGAATATCTACTAGCGAGAATAGTACTATAGGTATTTTAGAAAATGTTAAGGGAAACAGTGAAATATATAATAGAAGTAATTACCCTATTGAAATAAATGGATCTATAGATCTTGATCAAGTTATAGTAGGTGGTGCTTCTTTAGATAATTATTTAATATTTTTTACTTATAATGATAATTCAAATACTACAAGAATATTTAGAGCTACCATAATAGATGAAGAAGTTACTAATATGGAATTACTTTGGAGTGATCTGGGTAAGGATACTGAAAATAAAATGAATTTATCTTTGGATCATACTCTAAAAGTAGTAGCTAGAAAAGAAAATGATAATATAGAAAAGATATATTGGGTAGATTATAATAATTATCTTAGATATGCTAATATAGGCGAATATTTAACTAGTGATAAAGAAGTAAGAAGTGCTGATAATATATATGTAAGCGCTAAATATTTCAATACTGTATCCGAATTTGATATGGCAAATTTGAAATTAACGGGTATAGGTGGTGGTAATCTTAAAGCTGGTATGGTTCAGTATTCGTACCAATTATATAATAGGAGCGGGTCAGAAACTTCTTTTGCACCTGCTACAGGATTATATCATATAACTAGCTCTTCTGAATCTAGAGCTACTTCAAGTGAATATAAGGGATCTCCAGAAGGAGAATATACAGGTAAATCTTTATCATTTGAAATAGATTTAAGCGATTCAGAGTATGACAGTGTTAGAATAGTATCTATACATTATGAGAGTTATAATCAAGTACCGGTTATTAATATAGTTACAGAACAAGGAATTAGTAGTTCAGGTACTGTACTATTTACAGATAATGGATCAGGCTATGTGGGATCATATTCTTTAGAGGAATTTACAGCAATTAGTGGTTTATATAAAGCTAAAGATATAGCAGCTGCTAAAAACTTCTTATTTATAGCAAATATAAAACAGAATAATTTTGATGTGGAAGATTATGATGCTAGAGCTTATAGGTTTACTAAAGGTGGACAAGAAACTACTACTACAACTACAACAGTATCAGATACTTCTATAGAAACTTTTAATTTATCAGATGGTGCTGTTACTATGATTATAGAATCTAATAGTTCTGTAGAAATTACTATACAAAATATTGGTTCTGTCATGGGTATTTCTAATTTAACCAATATTACTGGAGTATCTAATCATGATTCTAGTACTAGTTTTTATGGTGAATACGATGGATTAGGCGCAGAGCCCTTTTCTTTTTCTGGAAGTTCTATAACATATACTTCTATATTTTATAATAGTGCAACTGGAACACTCTCATTTGTTGTTAATGTAGATGGTGATATTTCATCATCAGGAATGCCAGAACCAGATGGTTTGTTAAGTGCTACATTATCCAATGTGGATATTTCTTATACATATACATCTGCTAGTATGGAAACTACTGAAATTCCAGCTAAGGCTAGATTAGTAGAATCTAATGGCGATGTTTATTTTGTATATACAGATGGTACTTGGGATAAAGTAGAATACGATGGAACTCCTATAACAAGTGGTACTGATTGGAATATACCTGAAAATGCAGATTTAGAAAATTTATATAATGTAACAGAATATGATGGTAGTAGGAGAGCAGCTGAAGATACTGATACTAGGAGTGATTATTTAGGTAATTTTAAATATGGTGCATCTGGTAATTTAGGCGGTACAGGTAAAAATATTTCTTATACATTTGATTTTGAGGAATTATATATAGATGAAGCACCTGAAAGTTTTAGAGTATATACCAATTTTGATTCTAATAATCTTGTAGAAGATATAGGGGGATATAATGGTTACTTTAATCCTCAAAATACTGCAGAGCATAGAAGTTATCAAAGAGATGAAATATATAGATTTGGTATAGTATTTTTTGATAAATTTGGTAGGGAGTCTACAGTTAAGTGGATAGGTGATATAAGAATGCCTGGTATAAATGATGGTAGCGAATCATCTACTCCATCTATGGGCGATTGGTATGTTGGAAATGCAGATCCTAGTAATGGTTCAAAAACTAAAGCACTATTCCCCAAATTTGAAATTAGAAATTATCCAGATGGTGCTACGGCTTATAAAATAGTTAGGGCAGAAAGGACTCCTCAAGATAGAACGGTTATATTAAGTGGATTAGTTAGACCAACAGGACATAGAGCAGGCGAGGAAATAACCGATGCTATGCAACCATATCATGCTACTGAAGTAGATACAATAGAGGCAAAATCTAATCTTGTAGAATTCATATCTCCAGAAATATCTTTTTATAAAGATTTTTCACCTATTAATAATGATTATTTAGAATTACATGAATTAGGTGGGACTTTATTAAAAGGATTAGACCCAAATGGGGCAAATGGAGAGGATTTTAATGCGAAATACAGAAGTTCTTATGGAATTTCTTACAGTGACTCTAGTTATTCTTATAATAATTTAAGTGTATTAGATGGCAAAATATTAAGTTATTTAAATGCTACAGAATCTAATAATATAAATGGTAATACCTTTTACACAGATTATGCCTATAACGGCGAACGAGCTGGGATGAGCACTGCTTTAATGTTAGATGTTGCTGAAGATTTATTAGAACATTTACCATCTAGTGGTCAAAGAAGTTATAATATGATAAAATATGGAATATATAGACGTCATATATTTGAATCTCAATATGGCGGTCCTGATTATTTTTCTAGATCTAATATTGAATATATAAGCGCTAGTGAAGTACAGGATATACCAGGGTCGTTAGAAACTACTTATTGTAATGCTGTACATGGCGATACGTTTATAAATATGTATGATCATACTGCATTATATTATAGTAGGGATGACAATTGTGTATTTCTTAATTTTATATTTCCTGTAGAATCTTCAATTAATTTATCTTTAAGACATGATGACTGTTTTTCTAAAGTATATCGTACTATAGATTATGATTCTTATCAAAATATCACAGAAGGTGGCGATCCAGATATTGGGTACTCTGCATTATATCAATATAATACAGTATATTCGCAAGAAAATACAGTTAAAAAATATTTTCCTAGACCTGCTGGTGATGATTTTCAAGAATTAAGTACTTTTAATACTAGAATAATAGTTTCTGAAAGAAAATTTAATGGGGAATCTTCAGACAGTTGGTTAAAGTTTTTACCAAATAATTTTATAGACGTAGATGGTGGTTATGGTGAAATAACAAATATTATGAATTATAATAATAATCTGTTATTTTGGCAACCTAGTGCTGTAGGACTTACAAATGTTGATCCTAGATCACTTATTACAGATAATAATCCAGGTTCACTGGTATTAGGTACTGGATCTGTACTAACTAGATTTGATTATTTGTCTACTAATATAGGTAACTCTAATACATTTAATATAGTAAATGCTCCTAGGGGTATATATTGGTACGATTCTATATTAAATACTATAGCTAGATATAATGGTGAATATATTGAAAGGCTGTCTAAATTAAAAGGGGTACAATCTTATTTAAATGATGGTGATTTTGATAATGCTATAATTGAATATGACCCTAAATATGATGAAATATTAATAAGTTTATTTGAAGGCAATGCAAATGGTACTACATTAGTGTATAATGAATTAACAGATTCCTTTACAGGATTCTATACGTATTTACCATCTAGGTATTTTAGGGTTCGTGATAAAATCATATCATCAGGAAATAATGACCATCTATATATGCATGGAACATCTAATTCTAATTACGGTACATTTTATGGCATATATAATGACAGTACTTTATTAATATTAGTTAATTCTGATATGGATCATATGAAAGTATTTGACGGTATTAATTATCCATCATATTCATATAATAATTCGGGCGTACTTGATTTTACAGATACTTTTGAATCATATAAGGCTTACGATAGTTATCAAAATACAGATGAAATACCTCTTGTTTTTGGTGATAATATATCTAGAAAAAAAGGAATGTGGTCATTTCATATTGCTAGGAACGATGTTACTGAGGATCCTGAAACCAATCCAGATATATTTGATAATAGTAATTTAGGTAATAGTAATCTATTTAAATCTAGAATGAGGGATCATTTTTTAGTATTAGATTTTACTTATAATAATACTAATGACAATAGATTTACAGTTCCTTATATTAATACAAAATACAGAATATTTTATAGATAATAAATTATGGCTAAAAAGAATTTAAAAGGTTCTAAAGATAGATACCCAAAAGGTAAAAATAAAACAAAAGCATATCCTTCAGTTAAATCTAAGGATTTTGCTGGTAAAGGCAGGAAATATCCTATATCAACAAAAGCAGATGCAGTTGATGCTCTTAGGTTAGCTGGGCTACATGGAAGATCTGATGTTAAATCAAAGG
>Ga0209936_1001447_pt1 | contig 12585 bp, 12 predicted proteins | sample SalPonR1_A_D1_MG_FD_185694 | JGI IMG/M metagenome (GOLD analysis project Ga0209936, IMG submission 185694) | Salt pond soil microbial communities from South San Francisco under conditions of wetland restoration - Salt Pond MetaG R1_A_D1_MG... ... | reverse complement strand
GTGATCGAGCCGCTGTCCTGGCGGATCAGCCCCAGAATGCACTTGAGCGCCACCGATTTGCCGGTGCCCGATCCGCCGATGATCACCATGGAGGAGCCCGACTCGATGGTCAGGTTCACGCCCTGCAACACGCGGTTCTCGCCAAAGGCCTTATGGACGTCGCGCAGTTCGATCATGCCGAAAAGAACACCTCTGTCAGGATGTAGTTGGAGGCCAGGATCAGCACGCTGGCGGCGACCACCGCCGTCTTCGTGGCGCGCCCCACACCTTGGGCGCCGCGCCCCGAGTTCATCCCGTAGTAGCAGCCCATCAGCGCCACGATGAAGCCAAAGACCGCGCCCTTGATCATGCCGGAGACGACATCCCATGTCTCAAGAAAATCAATCGTGTTGTGCAGGTAGGTGGCCGCGCCGAAATCGAGCCGTCCGACGCCCACGAGGAACCCGCCCATGATGCCGATCACATCGCCCACGCCCACGAGCAGCGGCACCGCGAGGGTGGCGGCCAGAACGCGGGGCAGGGTGAGGTATTTCATAGGGTTGGTGGAGAGCGTGGTCAGCGCGTCGATCTGCTCGGTCACTTTCATGGTGCCGATCTCGGCGGCGATGGAGGAGGCCACGCGCGCGGCCACCATGAGGCCGCCCAGCACTGGGCCAAGCTCTCGGGTCAGGCCGATGGCGACGATCGAGGGCACCACGGTTTCGGCGTTGAAGCGCGCGCCGCCCGCGTAGATCTGAAGCGCGAGCGCGCCGCCGGTGAAAAGCGCCGTCATGCCGACGACGGGCAGCGACAGCCAACCGATCTGCACCAGCGCATGGCCGAATTCGCGCCAGTAGAAGGGCGGGCGCGCCAGATGGCTGACGGCGTCGGAGGCGTAGAGCGTGATCCGCCCCATGCCCGCCAGCCCCGCCAGCACCGTGCGCCCGATGGACGCCAGAAAGCCGAGGATCAGGGTCATCCGCCGATATAGCGCCGCATGTAGCGGGCCCCCAGCGAGGTCAGGATTTCATAGCCGATGGTGCCTGCATTGTCGGCCAGCACGTCGATCCCCTGATGGGGCCCGAGCAATTGCAGATGCGACGGGTCGCGCCCCAAATCGGTGATGTCGACGCCGATCAGGTCCATCGAGATGCGGCCCGCGATGGGGCAGGGGGTGTCACCATCCCAAAGGCTGGTTTTCGGCCCCATGGCGCGCAGGATACCGTCCGCATAGCCCGCTGCCACAGTGGCGATGCGCATGGCGCGCGGTGCGGTGAAATCGCAACCATAGCCCACCGTCTCGCCGGGGGCGATGTCGCGGCACTGGATTACCGGAATGTCGAGGGTGACGACCGGGCGCGCGTCCGTGTAGGGCCGACCGCCATAGAGGCCGATGCCAGGGCGGGCGAGGTCGAAATGATAGTCGTCGCCCATCAGGATGCCGCCGGTATTGGCAAAGCAGCGTGGCACATCGGTGTCGTCGGTCATCGCGCGGAAGGCGGCCAGTTGCTGCGCGTTCATCGCCGCGTCGGGCTCGTCGGCGCAGGCCAGATGGCTCATCAGCATCACCGGGGTCTGTGCGAGGGCGATCTGGCGCACGGCCTGCCATTCCTCGGGCTCCATTCCCAGACGGTTCATGCCGCTGTCGAGTTGCACACCGAAGGGGTGGCCCGGCAGCGCTTCGGCGTGGCGGATCATCTGGTCGAGCGAGTTGATCATCGGCACGAGATCCATGTCGCCGATCATGTCCGCATCACCGGGCATGTGCCCGGAAAAGACGTGGATCGCCACATCGGGCCCGAGCACCTGTCGCAGGGCCACGCCCTCTTCGGCAATGGCGACGAAGAAATGCCGCGCGCCCGCGCGGGCCAGAACCCGCGCAACGCGGTCGACGCCGAGGCCGTAGGCGTCGGCCTTGACGACGGCGGCGGTCTCGCTGCCGGTCATGGCATCGAGGGCCCGCCAGTTGGCGGCGATGGCGTCAAGGTCGATGGTCAGGGTCGCGCTGCTCATGCGGGCGGTTTTGACAGGATGGGCGGGGGCGTCAAGGGGAAAGGCATGCGGCCCGGATAGACCGGGCGCGCACGTCTGATGTCTCGCCCACGCAGGTTGGGCGAAGCCAGGAATGCTCGGTCATGACGCTGGACTATGTGCTCAGAACCAGCTCTGAACGCCGCGCGCAGCACCCGATATGTCACGTCCCACACCATCGACGGTGGCACAGCCGGCCAGTGTCGTGATGAGGACAAGCGCAATCAGTTTTTGCATGCTCCTGCCTATGGTTGTTGCCTGTTGTTATTCTTCTGCCTCGAACCACCAGACCTCGGGGAGGAACCCTATCCCGTCCCCGTAGATTGGCAGTGCATCTTCAAGATAGTGCAACTGCGCCTTGTGGGCAATACGACCGACGCTGTATTGGTGGATCGGGATCACGTAGCGCCCCGCCGTCAGTATCCGGTCGAGCGCGCGTGTGGCGGCGACGAAGTCTGCGCGATCGCGCGCGCCCAGCATCGTGCGGATCATCGTCTCTGCCGCCTGCGACCGCATGCCCATCAGGTTTCGGCTGCCGGGGGCGTCCACCCCGTCGGAGCCCCAGTAGAACATCTGCTCGTTGCCGGGGCTGAGCGAGAGCGACCGGCGCATCATCGTCAGGTCGAAATCGTATTGCGCCTCGCGCTCGGCATATTGCGCCTTGTCCACGCTCTCGACATCGAGGGTGATGCCAAGCCGGTCGAGCGCGCGGGCATAGATATCCATCATGGCGCTGGCCTGCGCGATCAGCCCGTCCTGTTGCAACAGCACCGTGAGGCGCAGCGGCGTGCCGTCGGCGTTGACCAGCCGTCCGTTCTCGACCTGCCAGCCCGCCTCGCTCAAAAGCTGCATTGCCCGGCGCAGCGCGGTGCGATTGCGCGCGGTGCCGTCACCCTCGGGCAGGCTGTAGCCCTCCAGCGTGCCGGGGGGCAGGCTGTCGGCGTGAGGCTCCAGCAACGCGCGCACGCGGCCCGTGGCGGGACCGTGATCCATGCCCAGTTCGGAGTTGGAGAAATACGAGGTGATGCGCGGCTGGCGCCCGCCAGTCAGCGTGTCGTTGATATACTCGAAATTGAACGCGGTGATCAGCGCCTCGCGCACGCGCCAGTCATCGAGCGGCGCGCGGCGGGTGTTCATCACGAACCCGGTCATCCCCGAGGGTTTCTGATGCGGGATTTCGGATTTCACGATCTCGCCGCGCTGCACGGCGGGGAAATCGTATTCCTCCGCCCAGGCCTCGGCGTTGAATTCGCGCACGTAGCTGATGATCCCGGCCTTGAACGCCTCTTTGAGCACGGTGTCGTCGCCGAAGAATTCGATGCGGATCTCGTCGAAATTGTTGGTGCCGCGCCGGAACGGCAGGTTGCGGCCCCAGTAGTCGGGGTTGCGGCGCAGGGTGACGTGGCGGTTGACCTCGTACTCCTCGACCACATAGGGGCCGGTACCGACGGGAATATCCTCAATCCCCGCCTCGGCGATATCGCGGCCCTGCCATTGCGCCTTTTGCAGGATCGGGCGCAGCCCGGCCAGAAGGGCGAGTTCGCGGTCGCCCTCGGTGAACTGCAGCCGGACGCTGCGCGGTCCGGTTTGCGCGATGTTGCCCACCTTGGACCAGAAGCCGCGATAGCGCGGGTGGCCCTCGGTTCCCAGTGTCTCGAAGGACCAGATCACATCCTCGACCGTGACCGGGCTGCCGTCCGAGAATCGGGCCTCTTCGCGCAGGGTGAATTCCACCCATGTGCGAGCCTCGTCGGTCTCGACCGATTCGGCCAGAAGACCGTAAAGTGTGAATGGTTCGTCCCAGGAGCGGCCCATCAGCGTCTCGTGCGTCAGGAAACCCAATTGCCAGGGCGGGCTGCCGCGCAGGATGAAGGGATTGAGCGAATCAAAGCCGCCGACATTGCCGGTGACGACCCGTCCGCCCTTGGGAGCCTCCGGGTTGGCATAGGGCAGGGACACAAAATCAGGTGGCAGGGCAGGGTCGCCATACATAGCTATGCCATGCGCGGGCGCGCTGAGCGTCTGAGAGGCCGTTCCTGCAAGGATCATCGCGCAGAGCCCGGCCCGGAAAAGACGGAAAAATTCTGATCTCATTTTGGCGACAATCCTCAATGATCCTTGTTTATCAGGGGCAGAGCGTAGAGGCGGATTCACGTCTTTTCAAACTTTTAGCTTGGCCCGAGGCGCAGGATTGCTTATAAAGGGGGCACTGCTCGATAGGTTTCTTGCCTGTATGAAACCTGCCTCAATAACTTGACGCCCGCCTCGTGCGGGCGTTTTTTTTGGCCCGCTCTCACCCTCGTGATCTTCATTCCCCGTGCAATTCGCAGATGCGGCACATATGCTGCGCGTGCAGTGTGAACAAGGGAGAACAGGCATGAGCGTCAAAGGCAAAACCGCCGTCATCACCGGCTCGAATTCCGGCATTGGTCTGGGCATCGCGTGGGAGCTGGCGCGCGCCGGGGTCGAGGTCGTGCTGAACTCCTTTACCGATTCGGACGAGGATCACGCGCAAGCCAAGGAGATCGCCGACGAGACCGGCACCAAGGCGCGCTACATCCAGGCCGACATGTCGGATGGCGACCAGTGCCGCGCGCTGATCGAAAAGGCGGGCGCCTGCGATATCCTGATCAACAACGCGGGCATTCAGCATGTCGCCCCGATCGACGAGTTCCCGGCGGACAAATGGAACGCGATCATCGCGATCAACCTCAATTCTGCCTATCACACCACCGCCGCCGCGCTGCCGATGATGCGCAAGGCGGGCTGGGGCCGGGTGATCAACATCTCTTCGGCGCATGGCCTGACGGCGAGCCCCTACAAATCGGCCTATGTGGCGGCCAAGCACGGCATTGTCGGCATGACCAAGGTGGTGGCGCTGGAAACCGCGAAAGAGCCGATCACGGCCAATGCCATCTGCCCGGGCTATGTGCTGACCCCGCTGGTGGAGTCGCAGATCCCCGACACGATGGAGAAATACGGCATGGAGCGCGACGAGGTGATCGAGAAGGTCATGCTGGAGCGTCAGCCTTCCAAGGAGTTTGCCACCACCGAGCAACTGGGCGGCACCGCGCTGTTCCTGTGTTCGGACGCGGCGGCGCAGATCACCGGCACGACGATCAGCGTCGATGGCGGCTGGACGGCGCTGTAAGGCGCGGGGCAGGGGAGAGAGTGGTCTGTTGCTGACCTTTGATGTTAGCGAGACGTGTCGCGCGGTGCCCGACCGCCGGGTGGGCGCAGCAACCTCTGCGTACTGCACTTTATGCCAGCCAAACACTTTCGCGGCTTCAAGGGCTTGAAACGTTGCAATAGCGCCCGCCCGAGGGGGCGGTCGGGCGCTGCGCGGCGGTGCCTGCGGCACCTTGATTCCGCGCAATGGCGCTGCATCTGAACGGCAGAAACAGGCCAGCCTTCCCGCCACCCATCAGCCCGCCTTCTTGCGCATCTCCTCGGGTTTTTTCTCGCCCGGATAGACAAGACCCGCTGAAATCACCAGCTTGGCCGCGTCCTCGATGCTCATGTCGAGCTCGATCACGTCCTCGCGCGGAAAGAACAGCAGGAAGCCGCTGGTCGGGTTGGGCGTGGTGGGCACGAAGACGCTGAGCAGATCACCGCCGGTCTGTGCCTTCTGGTTGATCTCGCCCTTCGCCTCGGTCGAGATGAAGCCCACCGCCCAGATATCCTTGCGCGGATATTGCACCAGGCAGGCTCTCTCGAAATTACTCTCGGTCTGGGCAAAGACCGTCTCGGCGATCTGCTTGACCCCGGAATAGATCGACCGCACCACCGGCATCCGGTTGACCAGCGACTCCGCGAAGCGGATCAGCGACCGCCCGATCAGACCCTTGGCGATCCAGCCCACCAGCACGGTGAAGATCAGGAAGATCACCGCGCCGACGCCGCGCAGGTTGATGCCGATATAGCGCTCCGGCTGGTAATGCGCCGGAATGAGCGGCAGCACGAACCCGTCGACCCAGCCGATCAGCGTCCACATCAGCCAGATCGTCAGACCGACCGGGGCGATCACCACCAGACCGGTCAGGAAACTGGTCCGCAGCCCGCCGAAACGAGTGGGTTTCTTGGGGGCGATCGGGGGCTCTTCGAAGGGCGTGGTCATGACAACTCTCATCAAGAGAACGTGGGTTATCTAGGCGCATTCCGCCGCTGTCACAATGGCCCGTGCATGCGCCTCGGCAAAAAACCCCGGCGGGGCTTGCGCAGGCGGGCAGGGGCCGCTATACGCGTGGCACTGAAATCCGCAGGCATGGGCGGGCTGACGGGGGAGACATCCCCGTTTCGGTCCACCGGTTGAAGCATCCCGCTTCTCACCCCGTGCCAAGGCGCAAACCGGAAAAGGAAACGACCATGGCTCTTCCCGAGTTCACCATGCGTCAGCTGCTTGAAGCTGGCGTTCACTTCGGCCACCAGACGCAGCGTTGGAACCCCCGCATGGGCGAGTTCATCTATGGCGCGCGCAACGGCATCCACATCATGGACCTCACGCAGACCGTGCCGATGCTCGACGCGGCGCTGAACGCGATCCGTGAATGCGTTGCCAAGAACGGCCGCATCCTCTTTGTCGGCACCAAGCGGCAGGCCGCGCAGCCGGTGGCGGAAGCCGCCGAGAAATGCGCCCAGTATTACATGAACCACCGCTGGCTCGGCGGCACGCTGACCAACTGGCAGACCGTCTCGAAATCGATCCAGCGCCTCAAGCAGATCGACGAGATCCTCGAAGCGGGCGGCGAAGGCCTGACCAAGAAGGAGCGTCTCGGCATCGAGCGCGACCAGACCAAGCTTCAGGCGTCGCTCGGCGGCATCCGTGAAATGGGCGGCGTGCCGGACATGCTGTTCGTCATCGACGTCAAGAAAGAGGCGCTGGCCGTGGCCGAGGCCAACAAGCTGGGCATTCCGGTCGTGGCCGTGGTCGATACCAACTGCTCGCCCGACGGTGTCGATTACATCATCCCCGGCAATGACGACGCCGCCCGCGCCATCGCGCTTTATTGCGATCTGGTCAGCCGCGCGGCGCTCGACGGCATGACCGCCCAGATGGGGGCGGCCGGTGTCGATCTCGGCGCCATGGAAGAGGCCCCTGTGGAAGAGGTCGTCGCCGAGACCGAAGCCGCCGAAGGCTGAGACCTGTCACGAAACTGACACGGGGGCAGGGCTATCCCGCCCCCGCGATATATCGAATTTGAGGAGAGCCGAGATGGCGATCACTGCTGCAATGGTAAAAGAGCTGCGCGACACGACAGGCGCAGGCATGATGGATGCAAAGAAGGCACTGACCGAGAATGATGGCGACATGCAGGCCGCCGTCGACTGGCTGCGCACCAAGGGGCTGGCCAAGGCCGCCAAGAAATCCGGCCGCACCGCGGCAGAGGGTCTCGTCGCCGTCAAGGTCGAGGGTGGCAAGGGTGTCGCGGTCGAAGTCAACGCCGAGACCGATTTCGTTGCCAAGAACGCCGAGTTCCAGAACATGGTCACGCAGATCGCCGGGGCCGCACTCGCTGCCGATGACATCGACGCGCTGAACAGCACCGATCTGGGTGGCAAGACCGTGGCCGACACGATCACCGACAAGATCGCGACCATCGGCGAGAACATGTCGCTGCGCCGCATGGCCCGCGTCGAAGGCGACGGCGTGGTGTCCTACGTGCACAACGCCGCTGGCGATGGCATGGGCAAGATCGGTGTGCTGGTGGCATATTCCGGGGACGAGGCGTTCGCCCGTCAGATCGCGATGCATATCGCCGCGACCAACCCCGCCTCGCTCGACGAGGCCTCGCTCGACCCGTCGGTCGTCGAAAAGGAAAAGCAGGTCCAGATCGAGATCGCCCGCGAATCCGGCAAACCGGACGCGGTGATCGAGAAGATGATCGTTGGCCGGATGAAGAAATTCATGTCCGAGATCACGCTGCTTGGCCAGTCCTTCGTGATGAACCCCGACCTTACCGTCGAGGCCGCTGCCAAGGAGGCCGGGACCACCATTTCAGGTTTCGTGCGTCTCGAAGTGGGCGAAGGCATCGAGAAGAAGGAAGAGGATTTCGCAGCCGAGGTGGCCAAGGCCGCACAGGGCTGAGCCACGACGGCGCGATCCGATTGAGAAGGGGCCCCGCGCGGGCCCCTTTTTCATGTCCGCGAACAAAGTAGCAAGCGGTGCCGCCGGTTCAGGCGACACCGCTCTTGACCGGTCGTCTATTGGGGATGAAACGACGGCCTGTAAGCGCCGACTGCCCGCCCCGATGGAATAAGGGCCGACATCCGGTAGGACCGGAAAAGGGGTGCTCCCCGAAACGATAGGCTGAACACCCCCTTTATGTTCCCAGGCAATAAAGCCACCACTCACGGAACGGTGACATCATGCGATGTTACCTAACGTAAGGAAAGTAAGGGATTCCATACCATTCAGTAAGATATTGATTTCATTTCGCTTCACGCATCGAGAAAGAAAATCTGATTCTGAAAGGCCGCTTTGAGAACCGCCTGTGCCGTGGTCTCGACGCTGAGCGCCTTGCGCGCCAGGCGCAGGTGCTTTTCAACCGTCGCGGGCGTGAGACTCATCAATAGCGCGATATCCTGCACGGTCTTGCCATCGCCGACCCAGCCCAGCACCTCGCGCTGTCGCGAGGTCAGCGCGCGCTTGGGCGATTCGTAGGGCAGGGAGAGGATGCACAGATGCGCCAGGTTGTTGAGCGCGAGAACCGTCTCGCCGACTTCGGACCAGAGCTGATCCACTTCTGCCTGCGTCGCGCCGCGCCGCGCGGTGAGCGCCATCGCCGCCTTCATGCGCGGGCGCAGCGACTTGAAGCTGATCGAATAGCCCGCTTTCACACAATGCGCCTGATTGAATTCCAGTACTTCTCGTTCCTGATCGGTGATGTCGCCCGCAGCGAGGCGGTCATTCAGCATCGACCACGAACAGGCCCCGTCATTGTCCAGCGACCAGCGCACCATCGGCGCATGGAAATAGAGACCCTGACCGATGAACGTGTCGATATAATCGGGTTCGTGGTTGGACAGAATGACAAAATCATCCGGGTCGCCCAGAGATGTTTCGGTGCGAAAGCGCGTGCAGCCATAGATCAGCCGGTCGAACCCGTAATCGGCCATCTGGCGCGTGTGAATATCCCACAATTCCTCGATCGTGGTGACATTCAGCAGCCGGTTGACGGCCTTGGGGTCGATCATCCTTTGCGCTCCAGGTGTCCGCGCACGGCATCGAGGGCGAGAATGTATCCCTGTGCGCCGAACCCGCAGATCACGCCGACGGCCACCCGCGCGATGTAGGAGACATGGCGAAACTCTTCGCGGGCGTGCACGTTCGACAGGTGCAATTCGATCACAGGCACCTCGACCGAGGTCAGTGCATCCATCAGGGCGACCGAGGTATGGGTATAGGCTCCGGCGTTCAGGATGATCCCGTCATGGGTGCCGCGCGCGGCGTGAATGGCGTCGACCAATCCGCCTTCATGGTTGCTCTGATCAAAGGTCAGGGAGATCCCGTGCGTCTCGGCATGCGCACGGCACATCGCCTCGATATCCGCGAGCGTGGTGTGGCCGTACACCTCGGGCTGTCGCGTGCCGAGCAGATTGAGATTCGGACCGTTCAGAACCAGAATGGATGTCATGTGCAGGCTTCCTCCGGGCCGACGTTTAGACCGCTTTGCAGTCTTGTGTCGAGAGAGGCATGTGTCAATCTGTCAATCGGATGAGACAGGGCGGCGAGAATGACACAGCGACACGTGTCAGGTCTCTGGGGATGAGATAACCCAAATGCTGTTTTCACATCAGAAATGCCCCGCAAGGCACCGTTATTGAATGTAATTTCGGAACATAGCGTACTGAACAGATGGATATGTATTTTACATAATACTGATTATGCGCATAACTGACTTTACCGCTGTGACCGGTTGCTGATCACCTGCATCCGCTGATCGGGGCATGTGTAATGCGCCGCAAGCGGGTCGCGGCATGGTGCCTCGATCACCCGCAGCGCCAGCCACGCCGCTACCCCCGCAAAGACCGCCCCACCGACCGCCTGCCCGATCAGAACGCCATGCGCGCCCCAGATCGCCCCGAAGGCCACGACGAAGGGCCATGTGCCAATCGTGTGCCGCGCCCAGTTCACACCGGTCGAATACGCCGGGTGCCCGAGATTGTTGAACGACGCGTTGGCGACGAAGATCGCACCGTTGAAAAACGAACCGAGCGCCAGCGGCCCGAGATAGAGGTACAACAGCGCCCGCATCTCGCCATTGGCGTTGAACATGTCGGCGATCGGATCACGCAGCACGAAGAGGAGCGCCGACATGCCAACCACATAGAGAGCGAGGAATTTCAGCCCGTCGAAGAATGTCTCGTAGACGCGGTCCATGCGCCCTGCCCCGAAATTCTGACCGAAGATCGGCCCAATGGCCCCCGACAGCGCCAGCACGACCGAGAACACCACCGGCACCATCCGGTTGATCACCGCCATGGCGGCAACCGCATCGGTGCCGTACTTCGCCATTTCCCGTGTGACAATGGCGGTTCCCACGGGCGTCGCCACCGTGCCCAGAACCGCCGGTAGCGCGATGCCCGCCGCATCCTTGAAATCGCGTGCCACGCATTGCGGGCGGGGTCGTGCGAAAGCCTGATAGCGTATCACAGCAAGGCTGAGTGCCAGGATAGCCGTTGCCAGACGCGCCAGCACTGTCGCCACCGCCGCCCCTTCGAGGCCCAGCCCCACGGCGAAGATCAGGATCGGGTCGAAGACGAGGTTGACCCCGGCGCCCAGGAGCGCCGGATACATCGCACCCCGGGCATCGCCATAGGCGCGCAAGACCGCCACTGCCACCATCGAGAGCCCCGACAGGAACGTCGTCGGCAGGATGATCCACAGGTAGCCTGCCGCCATTTCCGCCGCCGCCCCGCTGGCCCCGAGAAGCGCCAGAAGCACATCAAGAAACGGCAACATGAGAAGCGGCAGAACCACGCCGGTTGCCACCGCGATCACCGCCGTGCTGGTGGCATATTCGCGGGCATCTGTGCGATTGCGCTCACCCTCGGCCCGCGCCACGAGCGCGCCCGCGGCAATCGACAGCCCGATATTGACGGCACTGGCAAAAAACATCAGCGCGCTGGCATAGCCTGCCGCCGCGGCCAGCTCCTCGCGCCCCAGCATGGAAATGAACACGATATCAATGAGATCAACGGCGAAGATCGCCATCAAGCCGATGCTCGACGTGAAGGACATTACCGACACATGCCGGAAAAGATTGCCTTGGGTGAAGCTGCCGCCGCTCTCGGTCAGGGCCATTGTTATATTCCTTTTACACGCCTGACGAGGCACATAACCGGCTTTGCGCCCTGCGCAATGCCCGCCCTCTCAACAGCCTGTGTGCGGATTTGCTCAGATCCGGGCCGCCATCACATGCACCAGCTTTGCGCCGGTCTCGTAATAGAGCGTGCGCAGCCCCGCGAACGGCTCGCGATGCGCCTCGACCACGGGCACCGGCAGGCCGTCTTCCTCGCCCGTCAGGAGCGCCTGCGCGACGGCCCGGCCAAACACCGTGCCGGGCGCGATGCCCCGGCCCGAATAGCCATAAATCGCATAGCCGCCCTGTCCGATGCGCTGAATGCGAGGCAGATGATCGCCGGTCATCGCGATGCGCCCGGCCCAGGCGTGGCTTATTTCGGTGCCGCGCAGGCGCGGAAAGAGCTGCGTCAGCTTGCGTTCGGCCCAGTCGGCATGCGCGGTTGCCGCACCGCCCATGCCGCCCAGGATGATCCGCCCCGCCGCATCGCGCCGCAGCGAGGTCATCACCAAGCCGGTATCCCAGCACCCCTCGCCGCCCGCCAGGATATCGCGCGCGAGGTTGTCGCCCAGGGGTTCCGTCGCCAGTTGGTAGAACTGCACGACCGGCATCTCGGGCAGGCGTGTGGGGGGCGTGGGGCTGTGATAGGCGTTGGTCGCCATCAGCAGATGCTTCGCCCGCAGCTTGCCGCCCGGGGTATGAACCACCCAATAGCCGCCGTGGCGCGTGGCCGCCGTGACCGGTGTCTGCTCATGCAACCGCGCGCCCTGCCCTGCGGCTGCGCGCGCCAGCCCGCGCGCATAGGCCAGCGGCTGAATGGTCCCTGCCCGCGAGTCATGCAGCGCGCCGTGAAACCGGTCTGTTCCGGTGCGTGTGGTGACGTCTTTGGCATCCAGCAGCCGCACCGGCGCGCCGCGCGCCTGCATCTGCCCCATACGGGCGCGCAACTGCGACAGACCCTTGGGGGCATGCGCCAGATGCAGCGTGCCGTTGCGCACCGGCTCGCAGGCGATGCCATGCTGCGCGATCAGATCGAAGACGACTTCCGGCGCACCGGCCAGCACGGTGTTGAGGTGCTCGCCCGCCGCCTGACCGAGCGTCTTGCAGACTACATCGGGGGGCAGCCAGAGCACGGCATTGACCAGCCCGACATTGCGGCCCGAACCGCCATGCCCGACGGTCTCGGCCTCGAGCAGGGTGACGTCGGCGCCCTGCCCCGCAGCCTCGAGGGCCGCCGAGAGGCCGGTGTAACCACCGCCGACGATGGCGAGGT
>Ga0209936_1001444_pt1 | contig 12591 bp, 9 predicted proteins | sample SalPonR1_A_D1_MG_FD_185694 | JGI IMG/M metagenome (GOLD analysis project Ga0209936, IMG submission 185694) | Salt pond soil microbial communities from South San Francisco under conditions of wetland restoration - Salt Pond MetaG R1_A_D1_MG... ... | reverse complement strand
GGGACCCAAGGCGACTTCTCTTGGCAGAGATCCGCCACCGGCGCCCTTCCCCCTGCACATGTGGGCCTTGCCCGGTGGGGTGAGCATTGCCCCCGGATCGATCACAGGTCTGTTTTTGTGGACTGGCACGACTACGAAGGCACCTATGGGTTCGAACAGGTGAACTATTGAGCCTGCGACCAAGCTGATCGGTCTGGTTCACAACGTCGTCTTGGGCAGATCACGCGCCGTTCCTTTCCAGTTGGCAGAGGTAGCCGTCACTGGCCTGATGGTACGGGCCAGTCCGATCTCTTTCGATCGCGGCCCATCACTCGGCTTTGGGGCGCTTCAACGCAATGCTGCACAATTGCCTTGGCTATGCGACGCCTGCTGTGGTCTTCGAAAGCGAGCTGATGGAAATACGGAACCGGATAGAGCAACGGAGCAAATCAGAAATGGCACTTCACCGCGAGTTCACATATCTGCATACACAAATCAGACCCGCCGAATGTGACGGATTTCCTGGTGGCGCGCGTGTCTAGATCATCCCAGCTTTCATTTTTTCCGGATCAGTGGCCTGACGGGCTAACTTACCTGGAAAACTACATCTCGGAGGGTGAGGCCGACAGGCTCATCCAGGAAATCGACGCGGCCCCCTGGCGCACCGATCTGAAACGGCGGGTGCAACACTACGGCTATCGCTACGATTACAAAGCGCGGCAGGCTCGCAGGGAGGATTATCTTGGGCGATTGCCTGAGGTGTTCCAGCAGCTGGCGGAACGGTTGACCACTGAAGGTCATTTTCAGGCCGTTCCAGACCAGGTTATCGTCAACGAATATCATCCCGGACAGGGCATCTCTGCGCATATCGACTGCCAACCCTGCTTTGGGGAGACAATCGCCTCTTTGAGCCTTCTCTCGGCCTGTGTGATGCGATTTGCCAGCCAAACCCGGTCTCAGAAAATGGACTTACATCTCCAACCTGCGAGCTTGCTGGTCCTGAGCGGTGACGCTCGTCATCTGTGGACCCATGCCATTCCAGCAAGGAAAACGGATATCCTCGAAGGGCAGAAGCATCTTCGCTCCCGGCGTCTCTCACTGACATTCCGAACCATGCAGGTCGAAACTCCCTAGAGTTGTCTCTCTTGGTCGTCACCACCATCAAGACGCCGTCCGGGATTTTTCCCGAACACCCGTATCGGCCATCGAGCGGGTGCCCCCCTAACGCATGATTACCGCGCCGGAGTGTTCCATCTCGGCGATGCGATCCTTCGAAAACCCGGATTCGGACAGGATTTCGCGTCCGTGCTGGCCGAGTGTCGGGGCGGGCCGGGTTACGCCGCCCGGTGTTCTGCTGAATTTCACCGGCAAGCCGATGGCCTTGACCGGGCCAGCGACGGGATGGTCGGTCTCGACGATCATTTCCCTGGCCAGCGCCTGTTTGTCGCGATGCATCTCCGACACATCCATCACAGGGCCTGCGGGCAGACCCGCGTCATCCATCAGGCGCAGCCAATCCTGCGTATCGCGCTTTTGCAGGTGCGCCTCGAGGATCGGCACGAGTTCGGCGAGATTCCTGATCCGGTCCGCATTGGTGGCGAAACGTGGATCGTCCTGAAGCTCTTCGGCCCCGATGACCTCGAGCAACCGCGTCCAGTTGCGTTGGTTGGCCGCGCCGATATTGATCCAGCCGTCGCGCGCGCGAAAGGATTGGTACGGCGCGTTCAGCGGATGTGCCGAGCCGAGCGGACCGGGTGCCTTGCCGGTCGCGAAGGCGATGGCCGATTGCCAATATGTCAGGGAGATGCCCGCCTCGAACAGCGAGGTATCGACCATCTGCCCCTCGCCCGTGGCCTGCGCGTTGGAATAGGCCGACACGCAGCCCAGAGCGGCCAGGAACCCCGCCGTGATATCGGCGATCGGCGCGCCGGGCTTGACCGGCGGACGCCCGGGCCCTTCGCCGGTGATCGACATGAGCCCCGACATGCCCTGCGCGATCAGATCGAACCCGCCGCGCTCGGCATAGGGGCCGGTTCGGCCAAAGCCGCTGATCGCGCAATAGACCAGCTTGGGATTGCTCTTGCGCAGCGTCTCGTATCCGAGACCGAGCCGTTCCATCGTGTCGTGGCGGTAGTTCTCGATCACCACATCGGCGCTGTTCAGCAGTGTTCGCAACACGTCGACGGCGTCCGGGTCCTTGAGGTTGAGCGCAATGCCGCGCTTGTTGCGGTTCATCATCATGTAGGCGGCGCTTTCGCCCTCGATGTCGGGGGGCAGAAAGCGGCGGCTGTCGTCGCCATCGGGTTTCTCGACCTTGATGACATCGGCGCCCATGTCGGCCAGCATCATCCCGCAGGCGGGACCGGCCATGATATGCGCCAGTTCGATGACTTTCATTCCGGTCAGTGGGCCGCCCTTGCTCATGTTCCGCTCCACTCTGGCTTGGTCTTGTTGAGGAAGGCTTCGAGCCCGTGTTTGAAGTCGCGGCTCATGTAGCACATCGCGATCAGGTCGCTGTCTTCGACGGCGCGCGTCGCACGGGTGCGGCGCATGGCTTCCTTGGTCGCGCGCAGCGTCAGCGGGGCCATGCCGGCCAGATGATTGGCCAGATCCTCGGCGCGGGCCATCAGCGCGTCCTCATCCGGCAGGATCTCGGAGACCAGACCCGCCGTCTTTGCCTCGTCGGGGCCCATCAATCGCGCTGTGAAGATCATTTCGCGCACGCGCCCGGCACCCATCAGCTCGCTCAGCCGCGCCAGATTGCCGGCGTTCAGACAATTTCCGAGCGTGCGGGCAATCGGGAAGCCGAATTTCAACGCTTCGCTGGCAATGCGGATATCGCAGGCCGCCGCGATCGATGCGCCGCCGCCGGTGCAGGCACCATGGATCGCGGCCACGGTCGGGACAGGGCAGCGGTCCACGGCGGTCAGCACGCGGTCGATCTCGGCTTCGTAATCCAGCGCGTCCTGCGCCGTCTCGAAGGCGCGGAATTGCGTCATATCGGTGCCCGCCGCGAACGCCTTGCCGCCTGCACCGGAGACAACCATCGCGCGGATCGAGCCGTCGGTGGGCATCTCGGCGCAAAGCCGGGCAAGTTCGGTGTACATGGCAAAGGTCATGGCATTGCGCGCCTCGGGGCGATTGAACGTCACCCAAAGGGTCGTGCCCCGCTGCTCCGACGAGATGTCGCTGGTCATATCCCGATACTCCTCCCGAATGCTGGATATAGTGCTTGTCACAGGCGCCGCGCCGGCGGTCAGCCCTCGGCCGCGTCCTCCGAAACCGCGTCGAGCGCCCGGATATGGGCCGCGTATTTGTTCATCATGTGCATCTTCATCAGCCGGCCCAGCCCCTCGGCATCGCGGTTGTGCAGCTTTTCCATCATCTGCTCGTGTTCCCGGATGGCCTGTGCCCAGCGGTCATCCGACAGATTGGCCATGAAGCGCGCCCGGCGCACGCGGGACGCAAGAAGGCGGTGATGCGCTTCGAGGATGTCGTTGCGCGCGCCCTCGATCAGGGCGTTATGGATGTCCTGATTGGCCTGGAAATAGGCTTTGCGATCCTTCGCAAGATAGGCCTTGATCATGGCGTCATGGCGCGTCTCGATTGTCTCGATCTCGGCGTTGGACAGGTTCCGGCAGGCCAGTTCCCCGGCCAGCTCCTCCAGCACGGCGATGACCGGGAAGGTCTTTTCCAGTTCCTCGCGCGTCACCTGCGCCACGCGCGCGCCGCGATTGGCCTGCAACACGACCAGCCCTTCGGAGGCCAGCACCTTGAGCGCCTCACGGAGCGGCGTGCGGGACACGCCGAAGGCTTCGCAGAGGTTTTTCTCGGGCACCTTTTCGCCGGGCTTCAGGGTGTCCTCGACGACGAGGTTGCGCAGTCGTTCGACCAGCTCCTCGTGCAGCGTGGGGCGGTGGATGTTTTCGGTCAGGGGCATGGCGTCCTCCTATTCGGAAAGGGCCTGGTCGAGCAAGCGCGCGACATGGATCGCGCGGCGCGGCGTGCCATCGGCGATCTGGTGGCGGCAGGAGGTGCCGTCGGCAACGATGATGGCATCCCCGGGGGCCGCGTCAAGCGCCGGGAACAGATCGAGATTGGCCATCTTGAGCGACACATCAATGGTCTCGGGCGCATAGCCGAAGGCCCCTGCCATGCCGCAGCAGGAGCTTTCGATCATGGTGACATCCGCCCCCGGAATGCGCCGCAGCAGATCGAGCATCGGCGTCACCGCATCCTGCGCCTTCTGATGGCAATGGCCATGCACGTAGATCGGCTGGTCCAGGGCCGTCATCGGGAGATCGGGGCGCTTGGCGAGAAACTCCTCGAAGGTGTGGGTCACTGCTGCCAGCGCGTCGGCCTCGGGTCCCGGGCAAAGCGCCAGGAATTCGTCGCGGAAGGTGAGAATCGAGGACGGCTCCAGACCGACGACCGGAATGCCGCGCGCCACCGCGTCGCGCGTCGCGTCGATCACGCGCCGTGCCTCTGCCCGCGCCTCCTCGACGCAGCCGATCGAGAGCAGCGTGCGGCCGCAATCAAGTGCTCGACCGCTGCCATCCTTGGCTACCGCAACGCGCAGCCCGGCCGCGCGCAGAACGCGAAGCGCGGCGCGCAGGTTCTCGGGTTCGAAATACCGGTTGAAGACATCGGCGAAAAGCAGCACCTCCGCCTCCGGGTCCTGCGCCTCGTCATCGTGGAACGGGGTCGAGGACCAAACCGGCAGGTCGCGGCGATGCGAGATCCCGGTGATCCTTTCGGTCAGCCTGCGCACTGGCCCGATGCGATTGCGCAGGTTCATCAGCCACGCAACCCTGGCCGCGGTCGGCGCATAGCGCGGCAGATAGCCGACCAGCCTGTCGGCCAGCGTCAGGCCAGTGTCGCGCCGTCGCGCCGCCAGCACCTCGATCTTCATACGCGCCATGTCGACGCCGGTGGGGCATTCGCGGCGGCAGCCCTTGCAGGACACGCAATATTTCATCGTGTCGGCCATCGCCTCCGAGGTCAGACCGCCGGGCATCTGGCCGCTGATGGCGAAACGCAGCGTGTTGGCCCGCCCGCGCGTGGCATCGCGTTCGTTGCGCGTGGCGCGGAAGGACGGGCACATGACGCCGCCCTTGAGCTTGCGACAGGCGCCGTTGTTGTTGCACATCTCGACAGCGCCCTGGAAACCGCCCGCGGCGCCGGGCCATGCGGACCAGTCCAGGGCGGTCTTGAACTCCGGCACCTCGTAATTGGGGCCATAGCGGAACACCCGCCGGTCATCCATCGCGGGGGCATGCACGATCTTGCCGGGGTTCATCACGCCATGCGGATCGAAGCGCGCCTTTACCTCCTCGAAAGCCGAGACGATGCGCTTTCCGAACATCTTTTCATGAAACTCGGAGCGCACGATCCCGTCGCCATGTTCGCCGGAATGCGAGCCCTTGTAGCGTTTGACCAGATCGAACGCCTCTTCCGCGATGGCGCGCATGGTCCGGACATCCTTGTCCTGCCGCATGTTCAGCACCGGGCGCACATGCAGGCACCCGACCGAGGCATGGGCATACCATGTGCCCTTGGTCCCGTGGCGGGCAAAGATATCGGTCAGCCCTTGGGTATATTCCGCCAGATCCGGCAGCGCGACGGCGCAATCCTCGACAAAGGAAATGGGCTTGCCCGCTTCCTTCATCGACATCATCACGTTGAGACCCGACTTGCGGTACTCGGCGATCGCGCCCTGCAGCGCAGTGTCGGTGACGGGCACGACGCCGCCCCAGGCCTGTCCGGTGCCCGTGAAGGCGAAACCGAGATCCCCCATCAGCTGCGACAGCTCGGCCAGCTTGGCCGCGTTGGCTTCGGCGCTGCCTTCGGCGAACTCCACCAGCAGGAGGGCCGCCGGATCGCCCTCGACGAAGGCCTCGATGGTCTTGCGGAAGAGCGGGATGTCGCGGCCCAGCCCGATCATCGTGTCATCGATCAGCTCGACCCCTTGCGGGGTCAGCGTGACGAGGTGCTGGGCGGCATCCATCGCGGCGTAGAAGGTCGGGAAATGGCACACGCCCGTCACCTTCTCGCCGGGCAGATGAGCAAGGCTCAGCTCGAGCTCGGTGAAATAGGCCAGCGAGCCTTCGGAGCCGACCAGCAGATGCGCCATGTTCACGTCGTTGCCCACCAGCGCATCGATATTGTAGCCGCCCACGCGGCGTTGCACCTTGGGAAAGCGCGCGTCGATCTCATCGGCCTCGCGGCGCCCCAGCGCGCGCATGTCGGCGACCAGGTCGGCGTAAGACCCCGGTTCTGGTGCGGCCCCGTTGAACCGCGCTTTGGTCCCGTCCGGCAGGATCGCCGAGATGGCACGGACATTGTCACGCATGATGCCGAAGCGCAGGGATTTCCCACCGGAGGAATTGTTTGCCGCCATCCCCCCCAGCGTGCAGCGCGACGCGGTTGAGGGATCGACCGGGAACCAGAGCCCATGTGGCTTGAGCGCGCGATTGAGCTCGTCCAGCACGAGACCGGGCTGCACCCGGGCGGTCAGGTTCTCGGTGTCGATGTCGAGGATAGCGTTCAGGTGTCGCGTGTTGTCGAGCACCACCGCCCGGTTCACGGTCTGGCCACATTGCGAGGTGCCCCCGCCTCGCGGCAGGACCGGCACCTCTTCTTCGCGGGCGACCTGCATCGCGGCCTCCACATCCTCTTCGCTGCGCGGGAGGACGACGGTTTCCGGCACCATCTGGTAGATCGAGGCATCGGTGGCGTAGCGGGCGCGCGCGGCGGCATCGCCCATCACGTCGCCCGAGACGGCGGCGCGCAAGCGGCTGCCAAGACGGGTGTTCTCACGCATCAGTCGAAAGACCTCCTCCCGGTTCGGGCCGCATGGTCCGGCCGAAGTTTTTTGTTGACTGAATTATGCATTCATAATTACGGTTTCGCAACAAGCAATCGCGCCGAACCACGGTGCCCAAGGGAGGAAACCGATTCGATGCGCCAAGCTGGCAGACATTTCTTGCAAATCCCCGGCCCGAGCGCGGTGCCAGACCGTATTCTCAAGGCCATCGGCCAGCAGACCATCGACCATCGCGGTCCCGATTTCGCCGATGTGGGTCGCAAGGCGCTCGAGGGCATGAAGACGATCTTCAAGACAGACCAACATGTCTTCATCTTCCCCGCGTCGGGCACCGGCGCCTGGGAGGCCGCGCTGGTCAACAGCTGCTCGCCCGGTGACAAGGTGCTGATGTTCGAGACCGGCCATTTCGCGTCGCTCTGGAACAAGATGGCGCGCAAGATCGGGCTGGAGCCGGAATTCCTCGAGGGGGACTGGCGCGGCGGGGCCGAACCCGACCGGATCGAGGCGCGCCTGCGCGCGGACAAGGCCCACGAGATCAAGGCGGTCTGCGTGGTGCATAACGAAACCTCCACCGGGTCGGTGTCGCCCATTGCCGAGGTGCGCAAGGCCATCGACGCCGTGGGCCACCCTGCCCTGCTGATGGTGGATTCGATCTCGGGCCTCGGCTCCATCGATTTCCGCTTCGACGAATGGGGCGTGGATGTCTGCGTCTCGGGCTCTCAGAAGGGCCTGATGCTGCCGCCGGGGCTGAGTTTCAACGCGGTAAGCGCGCGCGCGCTGGAGCATGCCAAATCCGTCACCATGCCGCGCAGCTACTGGGACTGGCACGACATGGTCGGCCCGAACCAGACCGGCTATTTTCCCTACACGCCCGGCACCAACCTGCTTTACGGCCTGAACGAGGCCATCGCCATGCTGCACGAGGAAGGGCTGGACAACGTCTTCGCCCGCCACGCCCGGCATGGCGCGGCGACCCGTGCGGCGGTGCGTGCCTGGGGTCTCGAAGTGCTCTGCGCCCGGCAGGGGCAGGAATCGGATGTGCTCACGGCGGTTTTGGTGCCGCACGGCCATTCCGCCGATGATTTCCGCGCCACCACGCTCAAGCATTACGACATCTCGCTCGGCAATGGCCTGTCCAAGGTTGCCGACAAGGTGTTCCGCATCGGCCACCTGGGCGATTTCAATGACCTGATGTTGATGGCCACGCTGTCCGGTGTCGAAATGGGCCTGGCGCAGGCCGGTATCCCGCATCACGCCGGCGGGGCGCAGGCCGCGATGGACCACATCAAGGAGACGACACGAGAGCGGCTCGCCGCTGAATGACCAACGCCCCGGGAGGGGGGCATAAAGGGAGGAAAACCATGAAGATCAAAGCCGTATTCCTGGCCAGCGTGGCCAGCATCGCGATGCCGCTGGCCGCCAGCGCCGCCGACCTGACACTGCGTTTCGGCCATGTCGGCAACCCCGGATCGCTTTTCGAAGCCTCTGCCAACGCCTATGCCGAATGCGCCAACAGCAAGCTTGGCGACCGGGCCGAGGTGCAGACCTTCGGCGCGAGCCAGCTGGGCGATGACCGCGAACTCCTGCAGAAGCTCAAGCTCGGGCAGGTCGATTTCTCGTTGCCCTCCTCGGTGATGTCCTCCGTCGCGCCCGAATTCGGCGTCTTCGAGATGCCATATATCGTTCAGGATCGCGACCATATGCGCCGCATCCAGGCCGAAGTGGGCGAGACGTTCCAGGAGGCAGCACTTGGTGAAGGCTACCGGATCATCGGCTATTTCGAGAACGGCTTCCGCCACATCACCAACAACGAGCGTCCGATCAACGTGCCGGAGGATCTCAAGGGCATCAAGCTGCGCACGCCGAACGGCGAATGGCGGGTCAAGATGTTCCAGCTCTATGGAGCGAACCCCAGCCCGATGGCCTTTTCCGAGGTCTTCACCGCGTTGCAGACCAACGTGATCGACGGGCAGGAAAACCCCTACGCACAGATCGCGTCGGCCAAGTTCCAGGAAGTGCAGGAGTATCTCTCGATCACCGGCCATGTCTACACGCCGGGCTATGTTCTGGTCGCCGAGAACCGCTGGCAGACGCTGCCCGAGGATGTGCGTGCCGATCTCGAGGCCTGTGGTTCCGAGACCCAGGATTTCGTCTACGAGCACGCCGCCAAGCTCGAGGAAGAGTTGTTGCAGGTGATCCGCGATGCCGGGGTCGCGGTGAACGAGGCCGACAACGCGGCCTTCGTCGAGGCCTCGGCGCCGATCTATGAGGAATTCGCGAACACCGTCGAGGGCGGCGCGGAGCTGGTCGAGCGTATCCAGAACCTCGCATCGGGGTCCTGACCTGAAAAGCGCAGGGGGCCATGGGTGGCCCCCTGCCCCATCTTGGATCACGAGACATGACAGCGTCATCAGACAGCTCCGGGAGCGCTGCCCGGCAGGGAGCCTCCATGCTCAATTCACTGCGCAACTTCTTCGAAGTCGTCCTCGAGTATTTCGTCATCTTCCTGATGGTCATCCTGACCACCACCGTGGTGGTGGCGGTGATCTATCGCCTGATCGGATCGAGCCTGGCCTGGTATGACGAAGTCGCAGCGATCCTGCTGGCCTGGATCACCTATTACGGGTCGGCATTGGCTGCGCTGCGCCGGCGCCATATCGGTTTCGACAGCGTGCTCCTGTCGATCCCGATGCCCGCCCGCATGGGGGCCGTGATGCTCGCCGAGGCGATCACCGCGGGCTTCTTCATCCTGCTGGCCTGGGCCGGCTTCGTCGTCATGTCGATCCTGGGCGGCATGTCGCTGACATCGCTCACCTGGGTGCCGATCACTTTTACCCAGTCCGTCATCCCCATCGGGGCAATCCTGTTCCTGATCTGCCAGGCGCTCAGCCTGCCGGACTATTGGCGCAAGACGGCCAAGGGCGTGTCGCTCGAACATGCAGAGATCGAGGAAGAGGTTGAAACCGAAATGAAGAAGGCAGGAAATATCTGATGCTGATGCTGGGTATCTTCATCGCCATGGTCGCGATGATCTGTCTGAACGTGCCGATCGGCGTGGCGCTTGCAGTGTCGGCGATTGGCGGGCTTCTGGCGCTCGAGGGCACTGGATCACTGGTTAACGTGGCGCTCGACATGTATGGGGGTGCCACCAAGTTCTCGCTCATCGCGATCCCGATGTTCGTGCTTGCGGGCGCCATCATGAACGCGGGCGGCATCACCGACCGTCTCATCAATTTCGTCGCCGCCCTGATCGGGTTTATCCGGGGTGGCCTTGCGCATGTGAATATCGGCGTGTCGCTGTTTTTCGCGGAAATCTCCGGCTCCGCCGTGGCCGATGTGGCGGCGATGGGATCGGTGATGATCCCGCAGATGAAAAAGCGCGGCTATTCCGGCGCGCTGTCGGCGGCGGTCACCTCCTCCTCGGCCTCGCTGGCCATCATCATCCCGCCATCGATCCCGATGATCCTTTACGCCACGTCGGCCAACGTGTCGGTGGAACAGCTCTTCGTCGCGGGTGTCGTGCCCGGTCTTCTGGGGGCGGCGGGCCTGATGGGCGTCGCCTATTACTTCGCCGTCAAATATGATCTACCCCGCGAAGAGGCGTTCTCGGGCCGCGTGCTCTGGACCGCCTTCGTGGATGCGCTGCCCACCTTCGCGCTGCCAGTCATCATCCTGGGCGGCATCTTCGGCGGCTATGTCACCGCGACCGAGGCAGCGGGCCTTGCCGTGCTCGCGGCCATCGCAATCAGCCTGTGGTACCGGCAAGTTGACCTCAAACATCTCCAGCGCTCGATGCTGGATGGCGGAATGCAGACCGCCGTGGTCATGCTTCTGGTCGCGGCCTCGGTGGTCATGGGCGGCTTCCTGACCCGGGCGCAATACCCGCAGGAACTGGCGCAGGCGATCCTGAGCATCACGGACAACAAGTGGGTGGTCCTGCTGATCCTCAACTTCTTCTTTCTCGTGATCGGGTTCTTCCTGCACTCGGCCGCCGCGATCATCCTCGTGGTGCCGATCGTGATCCCGCTGATCGACGCGGTGGGAATCAATCCGATCCATTTCGGGCTGGTGGTGACGCTGAACCTTGCCATCGGGCAGCAAACGCCGCCCGTGGCCAGCGTTCTGATCACCGCCTGCGCGGTGGCGCGGGCCAATATCTGGGACGTGACCAAGGTGAATATCTACTTCATCGCCGTGCTTACGACCGTCCTGCTGATGTGCACCTACATCCCTTCGATCCCACTTTTCCTCGTGGATTACTTCTACGGCTAGGATACAGGCGGCCCTGTCATTGCGCTGACAGGGCCCCTGCGATGAAAGACTTCGCATGACCCCTGGCTGGCTGACCGGAAAAGTCGGGTCCGGATGACGAGACCCGGGCATGACCGTCCATGTGGACCCGCCGCGCAACCGGAATGAAGGCGGCTCGACAATTTCGGTCTCCGGGCTGAAATATCCGCCTCATCGGCGACGATGACACGGATCCGACGCCGATTAGTCCGGGTCCAGACAATCGCATAGCGGCAGCGCATGGACAGAGCCACCGCCGACCGGACACGCCCGCCTCAGCCAATATCGGCCTTGCTCGGCATGGCGCCGGGGGAACTCTGTCGGAACCCGAATGATGTCTCGGCGTTCTATCTTCATAGATCATTGTAGAACTCGCAGAGCGCAATTTGTCTCCGATACGGCGAAGCGCTTTGGCTCGCGGAAAAAACCATAACGCTTTTGGCGCCTCTGAAAATCGAGTGTGCCTTGAAGGACTGTTAAAATGAATCACACCTCCATGACGTACGGAACACAGACGGGCATGCCCGCGCTGGCCTTTGGTCTGCGTGATGTCACCGACTGGACTGTCCAACAGCCCTTTCTTGATGTGTTCAAAACAGCGCGGCCCTGGACAGGACATACCGAGAGTGAATGGGGCGCATATGATGCCGAGGCCCTGTCCGAGATGGGGATCCTGGATGAAAACGGCTGGATCACCCGGGTTCCGGGCGAGATCGACCGGATTGAAACCTTTATTCTGACCGAAATACCTGCTGAAGCCGATTACACGGCCGGGCGCTACCGTCTGACTTATGACGGCGACGGGGACCTGGACGTGATTGGTCCGGATATCGTCTCGCGCAGTGATGGGGAGATCTGGTTCGACTACGATCCGCGGGATACAGGTATCGTGACGATTGCCATTTCTTCCACGGATCCACAGGGTTCGGGCGATTACCTGCGTAATTTCGAAATTGTCGAGGAGTCGCGCATCGAGGCCTATGAGGGTGGTCAATTCTTCAATCCACTCTGGTTGGACGTGATTGAAGACGCCCATTCCTTGCGGTTCATGGATTGGCAAGAAACCAATAACTCGGATCTCGAGGCATGGTCGGACCGGCAACAGGTAACCGATTACACCTACCACAAACGGGCACCGCTTGAGATCATGGTGGCTCTGGCAAACGACACCGGGACAGAGCCGTGGTTCAATATCCCGTTCAAGGCGAATGAGACCTTCATTCGGGAATTCGCCACCTATGTCAGGGATAATCTGGACCCTGACCTGCGCGCGCATTTCGAGTTGTCGAACGAGGTCTGGAATTGGACATTCGATCAGGCAGATGATGCGGCCGCCGCAGCCAAAGAGCGGTTTGGCGAAGACCTGGGTGATGGCTGGATGCAGGAATACGGCGCGCGCGCCGCCGAAATGGCCGAAACCCTGGACCAGGTTTTCGACGGGTCGGAGGATCAACTCATCAAGGTCATCTCCACGCAGACGTCCTGGACTGGGCTGG
>Ga0209936_1001436_pt1 | contig 12658 bp, 10 predicted proteins | sample SalPonR1_A_D1_MG_FD_185694 | JGI IMG/M metagenome (GOLD analysis project Ga0209936, IMG submission 185694) | Salt pond soil microbial communities from South San Francisco under conditions of wetland restoration - Salt Pond MetaG R1_A_D1_MG... ... | reverse complement strand
TATGGAATTGGGTTGGCCTGACCGCGCTGACGATCGAGAGCATCGTGCTGGCGGCCTGCCTGTTACTGTGCGCGTGCCGAACCATGCTCGCCAGGCTGCCGTATTCGCGGTCATCTTTGTCGCCATGGAGTTGCCGGCGGGCGACTGACGACATGCCGTCGGCGACGCCGCGTCTATTTACGGCTTTTCTGCTTCGGTCGTCGGTTCGGGTTCCTGGTCGTTTTCTTCGGGGTGCATTTCAAGCGCTGCGGGCGACGTCGCAAACTGCGGCACGAAATCGCCTTGCTGCTCAAGCGTCAATGATTCGCTGACGGTCATTCGGTAGTACGCGAAAAGCGCGGGGATCAGCGCCGTGCCGGCGATGAAGAACATCAGCGACTCCGGCCCGAGCTTCTGCATGAGGAGCCCCGCGACGATCGGGCCAACGATCGCCCCGACGGCCCACAACAACTGCAACGTGGAAGTGACCTCGAGCACATGCGAACGGTCGAGGTGATCATTTGTGTGGGCTGCGGCCAGCGAATATATGCTGAACGCGAACGAGCCATAGGCAAAACCGCCCAGCATCACCCAGATGAACCCATGGTCGACGGCAATTGCCGCCGACAGCGCGCCTATTGCGGCAAAAGCGCAAGCCCAGGCCAGCACCTTGCGCCGCTCGTGGCCGTCGGAGAACCGGCCCACTGGCCAGAGCATGACGATGCCGCCCAGAATGGTCAGGGCCATGAAGGTGGCCACGCCTGACTTGTCGAGGCCGATAGCAGCGGCGAATACCGGGCCCAGGCTCCAGAACGAGCCCGATCCGAGCCCGGCGAAGATGCAGGCGATTACGCCCAGCGGCGAGATCGAATATAGCTTGCGCAGGCCCAGCCGGCTGGCCTCGACAATCTGGGGTTCCTTGACTTCGGTCATCGCTACGGGCACCAGCCCCAGCGACAGCAGCACCGAGGCCATCGCGAACAGTTTCAGGTTGTCGATCTCGCCGGTCATCAGCAACAACTGGCCTATCCCCAGGCCGATCAGCGTGGTGGTCATGTAGGCTGAAAATATGTGGCCGCGCTCTTCATTGCCGGCCCGCTCGTTTAGCCAGGACTCGATCGCGATGTACAGGCCGACGATGAAGAACCCGGAAGCCATGCGCAAGACGAACCAGGCCAGCGGATTGACGAGCATTCCGTGCAGAAGGGTCGCGATCGAGGCCAGCGATGCCATTGCGGCGAACACCCGGATATGGCCGATCTGGCGAATCAGTCGGGGAATCCAGAACGTGCCGATTACGAAGCCGACGAAATAGCCCGACATGATCAGCCCGAGTACGGCAGTGGAAAAGCCCTCGACCTGCCCGCGCACGCCCAGCAGGGTTCCCAGCAGTCCGGAGCCGGAAAGAATGATGACAACCCCGAGAAGGAGAGTGAAGACCGAGGCGATTGCGTGCATGGGAAAAATCGGCCGTGTGAGCGTCAATTCACTAGATTATCATCGCAGTCGTCACCGTGGAAGTTATCGTGGAAGCACCGCGCAGCTCGCCTTTGGCCCTTGCCTGCTTGCGGGACAGGGAGATTGGCGCGGGCACCGGTAAAAAACAGGCAATCGATGGAGTTCAGGTTCACATCAAGAATCTTTTCGGGCCCGGCCGGCCCCTGGCTGCGGCTGATGCGCTTCGACCGTCCGATCGGCATCGCGCTGCTGCTGTGGCCTACCTGGTGGGGCCTGTTCATGGCCGGCGGCGGCCGGCCGGAACTCGATAACCTCGTTATTTTCACGCTCGGCGTCGTGGTCATGCGCGCCGCCGGTTGTGTCATCAACGATTTTGCCGACCGCGAACTGGATCCGCACGTGGCACGCACAGAGTCGCGTCCCCTGGCCTCTGGCGAACTCCATCCGGCCCAGGCCCTGAGACTGTTCATCCTGCTGCTGGCGGTTGCATTCGGGCTGGTCCTGCTGACCAACCCGCTGACGGTCATGATGGCTTTCTTCGGCGCCTTGCTGGCCGGCACCTATCCGTTTTTCAAGCGCTTCACGCACTTGCCGCAGGTGGCCCTGGGCACTGCGTTTGCGTGGGCGATCCCGATGGCCTTCGCGGCCGAGACCGGCAACGTCCCCGAACCGGCCTGGTGGTTGTTCGCGCTGAACATAGTCTGGGTGCTTATCTACGACACCGAGTACGCGATGGCCGATCGCGAAGACGACCTGAAGGTGGGCGTGCGCTCCACAGCGATCCTGTTCGGGCGGCTCGATGTGCCCATCATCGCGGCACTGATGGGCCTGCTCGTGGCGGGCCTGATTGTGTTCGGTCTGCGCTTCGTGCCGCACCCTGCCTGGTTTGCCGGCGTCGCGATCGCGTTCGGGCTCATGCAGCATCAGCTGTGGCGAATCCGCAATCGCGAGCCCGAAGCTTGCTTCAAGGCATTCCTGAGCAACCATTGGATCGGGTTCACGCTGTTCGCCGGGCTGCTGGCAAGCCTGCTGATGCGCGGCTGAGGGCGATCCGTTGCGGCCTCCCCACTGCGTTGAAGGGAGGGCCTTGACCAGGGGCGATGTTCAGCCATTCCGGAGTTCGCGAATGTGATACCTTGAGGGCTCCATACGGCGGCGTATGGAACGACCTCAACGCGAGACGACGCCATGCCTTTCTACAAAGCCCCCCTCGAAGATTTCAAATTCCTCTATCACGAATTTCTCGACCTGGACGAGTGCCGGGCGCTGCCGTCGATGGCCGAGGCCACGCCGGACGTGATCGATGCCGTGCTGGAGGAAGCCGCGCGTATCAGCCAGGAAGTGCTGCTGCCATTGAACGAGGTCGGCGACCGCGAGGGCTGCCGGTTCGACGACGGCAAGGTGGCCACGCCAACAGGCTTCGGCGACGCCTACAAGGTCTATACCGAGGGCGGCTGGCCGGCATTGACCACCGATCCGGAGTACGGCGGCCAGGGTCTGCCCAGCTTCGTCGGGCTGGGGCTGTCGGAGATGATCAACTCGGCCAACCCGTCGTTCGCCGCCTACCCGGGGCTCACCCACGGGGCTTACGAGGTGATTCACCACCACGGCACCGACGAGCAGAAACAGACCTTCCTGCCGCCCATGATCGAGGGCCGCTGGACCGGCACCATGAACCTGACCGAATCGCACTGCGGGACCGATCTGGGCATGATCCGCACGCGCGCCGAAAAACGCGAAGACGGCCGATACAACATCTCGGGGACCAAGATCTGGATTTCCGCCGGCGAACACGACCTGGCCGAAAACATTGTTCACCTGGTGCTGGCACGCACGCCCGACGCCCCGGCCGGCACGCGCGGTATCAGCCTGTTCATCGTGCCCAAGTTCCTGGTCAACGAGGACGGCTCCCTGGGCGAGCGCAACGGCGTGCGCTGCAGCGGTATCGATCACAAGATGGGCATGCAGGCCTCGGCCACCTGCGAAATGATCTACGAGAATGCCGTAGGCGAACTGGTGGCTGAAGAAAACCGCGGGCTGGCGGCCATGTTCACGATGATGAACGCGGCGCGCCTGGTGACCGGCCTGCAGGGCCTGGGCATGGCGGCGATTGCCCAGCAGAACGCCGCCGCCTACGCGCTGGAACGCCTCCAGGGCCGCTCGCTGGGCGGCGCGCGCTACCCGGACAAGCCGGCCGATCCGATCATCGTCCATCCGGACGTGCGCCGGATGCTGCTGATCGGCAAGGCCTCGGTCGAGGGCGCCCGCGCATTGGGCCTGTATACCGGCGTCCAGCTGGAACTGGAGCAGCATCACCCGGACGCGGAAGTACGCGAACGTGCCGGTCATTGGGTGGCGTTGATGACGCCGATCATCAAGGCCTATTTCACCGATGTCGGGTCGGAAGTCGCCAACCTCGGGATGCAGGTCCATGGCGGCGCCGGTTATATCGTCGACACCGGCGTGGAGCAGTTCGTGCGCGACGTGCGCATCACCCAGATCTACGAGGGCACCAACGGCGTCCAGGCGCTGGACCTGGTCGGCCGCAAGCTGGTGGCCAATTCCGGCGAGACGCTGAAGTCGTTCTTCTCGCACGCCGAGAAGCTGGTCGCCGAAACCCCGGAGCCGGAGCTGGCCGAGTTCGTCAAACCGCTGACCGAGGCCGTGGGCCGGCTGCAGCAGCTCACCGGCTGGATCTACCAGCAGATGGCCGGAGATCCCATGGAAGCCGGTGCCGCGTCCAGCGACTATCTCCGGATGTTCGCGCTGACCGCGATGGCGTTCGTGTGGACCCGTCAGGCGGCCGTGGCCCAGCGCAAGCTGGCCGCCGGCGAAGGCCGGGCGAAGTTCTACCAGGCCAAGCTGGACACAGCGCGGTTTTTCATGACGAGGATGCTGCCGGAAACACTGGGCCTGGACGCCCGGATCCGCGCCGGCGCCGCGCCCATCATGGCGCCGGACGACGATATGGGTTAGGTTCCCTGGAAGGCCTCTGAACAGGTCTGCGTGGCCGCAAAGGCGGCCCTGCGTGAGGCTGCGCCAGGTCGCTTGCGTCAGCCGGCGAAACCGCCTTCGAAGTTTGAAGTCGAAGTCGAAGTCGAAGTCGAAGTCGAAGTCGAAGTCGAAAAGCAGCCGCTGCCCGCATGGCCGTGTGATGCATCAGAAACTCGAACCTCTTATGATGATCGCCTGCCATCCCAGACGAGTTTCGCGAAATGAAAAGAATCACGTTCTACCTGCTGACCGCGTTCCTGTGCTTCGGCGGCTCGGTCACCGCCCAGGAAGAAAGCCCCGAGCCAAAGCGCCTTTCTGCCGAGGTCCTGTGGGAGCTCGACCGTCTGGGCGCCCCGGTCGTTTCGCCACGGGGGCGCTACGTGGTCGTGCCGGCAACGTCCTGGACGGTCGAGGAGGATGAGTCCGAGACCCGCCTGTGGCTGATGGATGCTACCGATTCGCCCGGCCAGCGGCCGATCAGCGCTGCCGGCGCGAGTGCTTCCAGCCCGGTGTTCTCGCCGGACGGTTCGACGCTGGCGTTCATCAGCAAGCGCAATGACGACGACGCCGGACAGATCTACCTGCTGCCCATGGACGCGCCCGGTGAGGCAACGCGGTTGACCGAAGTGCCGACCGGTGTTTCGGCGTTGAAGTGGGTGGGCGAGCACATCTATTTCGTTTCCAGCGTCTGGCCCGACAAGAGCTTCGACGAGATGGCCGAGGCGTTGAAAGCTGAAGAGGAAAGCAAGGTTTCGGCCCACGTCTGGACCGAGATGCCTTACGCGTTTTTCGATACCTGGCTGGACGAGGATCGCGAGAATCACCTGTTCCGGATTCCGGCCACAGGCGGCGAGATTCAGCCGCTGAGTCAGCCTGCGGGGCTTGTTCTGTCGCCTTCCGGCGCCGGCACCGGCGACTACGACGTGTCGCCCGACGGAAATAGCCTTGCCATTGTCGCCGACAGTTCCACCGAAGGTATTTACCCCGATCCCGATGTTTTCCTGGTGGGCATGGGCGAGGGTGATCCGGTCAATCTGACCCAGGGCAATGCCGCACCCGACAACGCGCCGATGTTTTCGCCCGATGGCCAGCTGCTGGCGTTTTCACGCCAGCATATTCCGGGCTTCTACGGCGACCAGCGCAAGTTGATGCTGCACGAGCTGGCGACCGGTCGCACGCGCCTGGTTCACGGCGAGTGGGATCGCTCGGCCGACGGGCTGGTGTGGTCTCCGGATTCGGCCGGGCTGTTCGGCGCCATCGATGATGCCGGCACCCGCCGGGTGTACTTTCTGCCGCTAAGCGGTGCCAACCCGGTCGCCATTACCGACGCCACCAACTACGACGCGCTGTCTATTGCCGAAGACGGCACGCTGGTGGGGCGCAATCAGAGCTTCGTTTATCCGCCGCGCGTCGTTCGCGTCGACGTCGAAGCCGGCGCCGGGGAGCGGCTGGAGACATTCAACGACGAGCTGCTGGCCGACGTCGACATGGGCACTTACGAATCGGTGAGCTATGCGGGCGCCGACGGGGCCGAGATCCAGATGTGGGTTCACTACCCGCCGGGCTTCGATCCTGAGCGCAAGTATCCGCTGTTCCTGCTGATCCACGGTGGGCCGCACGGCGCGATCTCCGACATGTTCCACTTCAGATGGAATGCCCAGACCTTCTCGTCGTGGGGTTATGTGACCGCATGGCACAACTTCCATGGTTCATCCGGCTTCGGCCAGGACTTCACCGATTCGATCAACCCGGACTGGATGACCAAACCGTATGCCGACACCATTGCGGCGGCCGAGTGGTTCATGGAAAAGCCCTGGATCGATACCGGGCGCATGGTCGCCGGCGGCGGCAGCTACGGCGGCTACCTCTCGACCGTGCTGCTGGGCCGCGATCATCCGTTCAACGCGCTGCTTATTCATGCCGCGGTCTACGACCTTTATGCCCAGACCTCGGCCGATTTCGCGGTCCACGATCAGCGCTTCGGTCCGTACTGGGAAAACCCCGAGCTGTACCGAGCGATCTCGCCGCACTACTTTGCCGACCGCTTCGACACCCCCAGCCTGATCATTCACGGCCAGAAGGACCTGCGCGTACCGGTCGGGCAGGCGTTCGAACTGTTCCGCACGCTGCAGACCCGCGGCGTGGAGTCGCGGCTGGTCTACTACCCGGACGAAAACCACTGGGTGCTCAAGCCGAACAATTCGCTGCACTGGTACGGCGAGGTGCGTGACTGGGTTCAGCGCTTCGCCGAGCCGGGGCCGCAGGACACGTCGCCCTGAGCAACGTGCCGCTGGACAGACCGGGACTGCGGGCGTAGACTACCGAGTAGTACCTAGTAATAACTCCGGAGGATGTACACCATGGCGACGTCGATCAAACTGGATGACGAGTTGAAGGCGCGCATCAAGCAGCTCGCCGATGCCCGGCGCCGCACGCCTCACTGGGTCATGCGCGAGGCGATTCAGGAGTACGTCGACCGCGAGGAAGCGCGCGAGAACTTCGTCCGTGAGGCCGAGGCTTCCTGGCGGGCATTTCAGGAGACAGGGCGGCATCTGAGCGGTGAGGAAGCCAGGGCCTGGCTGAGCACTTGGGGCACGAATGAAGAGAAGGCCATGCCTGAGTGCCACGAGTAGTCATCACCGAGGCTGCGGTGCTGGGATTGGAGCGCTGCAGACGGTTTCTGGCCGACCGAAATCCGGTCGCTGCACGTCGTGCTGGCGAAGCGATCGAACGGCATTTCCTGCTTCTGGAAGCAACGCCCGAAATCGGCCGGCCGTTTCGCGAGCGCCTCGAGTGGCGCGAGCTTTTGATCGGTTTTGGAGACTCCGGCTACACGGCCCTGTATTGTCACAAACCGGAGCTCGATGCCGTTTATGTCCTGGCGTTCCGGCATCAAAAGGAAGCGGGCTACTGATCCGGTCTCTCGTAACCCCAGCGCCGTAGCCATTTGCCCCAGGCCTCGTCGACCTTGTCGAGCGTTTCGGCGTCGAACCGGTGCGGGTTCTTCTCGTAGCCGTGGATGCTTTCCAGGTAGGCCGCGAAGCGTGGCGCCTGGTCCTCGAATGCGCCAAGCCCGAGCTGGTCGTAGATGCGCTCCAGGCACGCCAGCGGCTGCGCGTCCAGGTCGGCGTAGGCAATCTCGATGAACTGGTTCTCCGGAAGATCCGCAGTATCGGCGTACAGGCGTTCGAGCATACGCGGGTAGGCATCCAGGATCACCGGTTCGGCCGCGTCCGCATCGAACGGCTGAAGGGCATAGGCCGGCAGGAGTTTCTGGTAGAAATTGCAGGTCGAATCGAAGACCACGTACGGGTTGCGGTGTATATGGACGAAGCGCGCGTTGGGCCACAGCGACCGCAGCCAGGCGACGTGGCCGGTGTAGATGGGGTTCTTGACCAGCAGCGTGTCGCCGGGCATGTTCAGCAGCAGCTTGCGGCAGTAGTGCTTCAGGCGGCGCGCGCGCCGAGCCAGTGCTTCCGGTGTCACGCCGTTCTCGTCGGGAAACGCGCCGCGCTCGAAGTGTTCGGCCAATTTTTCGGGAAAATACAGGGCGTGATAATAAGAAAGCCCCTGCATGGAGGCCAGCGCGATCTCGTCTTCCTGCGGCGAGTCGGGGTTGACCTCCACGTTGTCGATCAGCCGGCTTTCCGGCAGGGCGCGCTTGAGCAGCGGACGAAGCGCGCGCCCCAGCAGCAAAAAGTCCCAAGGCAGGCCGGTGGCGATCGGGTCGGGCCAGGCAAAGCGCGGATCACGGCTCATCAGGTTGAACAGGTGGGTGGTGCCGCTGCGCCAGTGGCCCAGGATGAATACCGGCGCCGGCATGTCCGCGAGAGGATCCTCGCGCAGGCCGGTCCAGGCGCGCTCGGCCAGCGAAAGCGGCGCCCGCGCCAGCGCGGCGCCGAAGAATGCCATCAGCCTGGGCCACATAGACGGCGGCATCCGGTTGGTTGCAGCCAGGCGAGCCAGCGTGCCCGGGTCGGCGCCCAGCAGCGGATGGTTCCACGTAGCCTGCGGTTTTTGCAATGGCATATGCTTGATTCCGGTTTTGTCCCAGGACCTCTCAATGATGGCAGACTGGAACTGAAATGACCGCAATGGCTTTCGAAGCGATCGGATATTTGTGAGCATGACGAATCTTGTAACCGGCGGCGCCGGCTTCATCGGGTCGCACCTGGTGCGGCTGCTGCGCGAGCGGGGCGAATCGGTGCGCGTGCTGGACCTGCGAGAACCGGCGGCCGGCGTGGCTGGTGTCGAGTACCAGCAAGGGTCGATCACCGACGCCGCCGTCGTTCGCGCGGCTACCCGCGATTGTCGCCGCGTGTTTCACCTGGCCGCGCACGCGGGCCTCTGGGCATCCGACAAGCACGAGTTCGTTTCGATCAATGTCGGCGGTACCCGCAATGTGCTGGAAGCCGCGCGCGAGGCTGAAGTGGAGACCGTGGTGCATACGTCAACCGAGTCCATCCTGATCGCCATGGGCCGCGGGCGCTCGCCGCAGCGGGTCGACGAGCGGACCACCTGTTCGGAAGCCGAGATGGCCGGGCCGTACTGTGTCGGCAAGCTGCTGGCCGAACGCGAGGCGCGTGCGGCCTTCGAACATTACGGCCAGCGCGTGATCATCTGCAACCCGACCGTGCCTGTCGGCCCCGGCGATCACTGGCTGACCCCGCCCAGCCGGATGTTGCTGGGATTTCTGAATCGTCGTTACCCGGCCTATATGCCGACCACGCTGAACCTGGTGGACGCGCGCGACGTAGCCCTGGGGCACCTGCTTGCCGCCGAGAAAGGCGAACCGGGGGGACGCTACATCCTGGGCGCGCACGACATCCAGCTCGCAGATTTGTTGCAGCAGCTCCAGCGGCTTTCGGGTATTCCCATGCCGCGGCGAATCGTGCCCTACCGGCTGGCCTGGCTGGTGGCGCTTGTCTCGGAATGGCTGGCCGACCATGTCACGCGCCGGCCGCCGAGCGCGCCGCTGGCCGGTGTTCGCCTCGGCGGAATCCCGGTGCAATTCGACAATCGGCGCACGCGCGATGCGCTGGGCTGGCGGCCGAGACCGCTGGTTGAATCGCTGCGCGATGCGCTTGCCGATTACACGGATCGCGGGTTGTTCGTGCTGCCGTCGCGTCAGCAGCCGAAGCGAGCCCGGTAGCCGGCGAACCGCTCGGCCTGCTCCTCGGCGTCCAGGCCGAACTGTTCCAGTGAATATTCATGCGCGCCGTGCTTGTCCTTGGGATTGGCGGCCAGGAAGTCGCGCATGGCCTGTTCGGCTTCGGGCGTCAGTTCGCGATCGAACCGGGCGTAGATCGTCTTCACGGTTTCGATAGGGCTGCCGACGACGGCGCGGTAGTCGATATCGATGAAACGACTGGCCGGGAGCCGGTCGTTTTCGCGCTGCTCGAGCGCCTTCAGCAGGCCCCCGCCCCAGCGCTCGGACATCTCGCGGCCGATAGCCGACGGGTCGGCGCTTTCGCTGAAGGCCGCGCGCAGCATGGTGCTGAGGCTGGCTAGCGAGGCCATCACTTCCAGCGGGTTGCGGTGGGTCTGGACGATGCCGGCGTCCGGGTAGACGGCCAAAAGCTCGGCCAGGCCGAACAGGTGAGCCGGCGCCTTGAGCACCCAGTGCGAGCCGGGTCGCTGCCACTGGAGGTGCTGAAGGAACCGTTTGTGGTGATGGTAGATACCATGCTTGTCGCGTGCCTCCAGCCAGCGCTGGTAGTCCGGCACGTAGTGAGTGGTCTGGAACTCGTAGCTCTGGAGTGTATGGCTGTCGATGGCGATGCATTCCTGCGGCAGTTTTGGGGCCAGCGGATGCATCACGCGGAAACCGGGCGCGAGGCGCTCCATCCATGCCAGTTCGCGCCCGGCGCGCCTGATCCGCTTGTTTTCGCTGCCTTCGCTCGGTGCCGGATGCATGACTTCCCAGGTCTCCGGCACCCGGTTTTCAGGGTCTTGCGCCAGAAGCATGTGCAGCAAGGTCGTGCCCGTGCGCGGCAGGCCGACGATGAACAGCGGGGCCGGTACGGGCTGCGATCCGATGTCCGGATGCTGCGCGCGGTCGCGCGCCATCCAGAGCCGGTTGGCCAGCAGGTCGACCAGGTGACGGTGCGCGGCAATCTGTCCGATCGAGGTCAGCCGGGCATGTCGGCGGTAGTCCTCGGTGAGCCTCTCGAGTCCGGTGCGCCATTCGTCGTCGGGCCCGAAATCATCACAGCCGGCGCGCGCTTCGGCCTGCCGAACGATTTCGTCGGCGTGCAGGCCGGCAAAGCGCAAGCCGGCGCGGCGGGCCAGGCCTGCGCCGGCGTTGAGTGCGCGCACCCAGGCCGCAGCCCTGGGGGTCGTCGCGTTCACGCCTGGTTTCATTGATCGACCCCGGTTTCGCGCAGACTGCCGAGCGTCGCGCGCCCGCTCTCGATCTGCCAGGCCAGCAGGCCTGGCAAGCCCAGCAGAAGCTCGCGCACGCGCTTGGCCAGCGCCAGTGCCAACGCCGCACCTGCCGGCAGACCCAGCAACGCGCCGAACACGATGAATCCGCCTTCCTGCACGCCTACGGCACCTGGAATCGCGAACGCGGCGGTGCGCAGTGCGCGGCCGAGGCTTTCCAGCAACGCGGCCTCGACCAGGCCCACCGGCGTGCCCAGGAAATACAGCGCCAGCCACACCTCGCCGATGCCGACGAACCAGGCCAGCAGGTGCAATGCCGCCGACTGATACAGCGCGCGGCGATGGCTGTAAAGTGCAGCGATCATCTTGTCCATGGCTTGCGCGCCGCCGGCCAGCGCCTGCCAGTCGGGCCGCTTTGAAATCCGCTTGAGCAGCGCTGTCAGCATCGAGAACAGCCCGCGTTTCTGCACCTGGTAGAAGCCCGCGATGGCCAGGGTCATGACCGCGGCGCCGGCCAGCACCGAACCGGCGATATCGCCGGAGCCGAGGTGCCACAGCAGAAGCATCAGGCCGAGCAGGGTAAAAAGAATTTGCGTGGAGACGGTCAATGTCACGTCGATCACGACGCTGGCGCCGGCCAGGTCGGTACTGATACCGCGCCGCATCAGCGCGCGCACCTTGACCAGGTTGCCGCCGATCTGCATCACCGGCAGCAAGTTGTTGACCGACTCCTGGAGCCAGCGGGTCCAGATCGCGGTACCCGCGCCGATGCGCGCTTCCGGCTTCATCAACTGGCGCAGGGCGAGGCCGTCGCAGCTCATGGTCAGCACATGCCAGCCGGCAATGGCCAGGAGTCCAAATCCGGCCGCGGCCAGTGCGGATGCAAGCTCGCCTACGCCCTGATGCACGATCAGCGAGATGAACAGGACGAGTCCCAACAGGCCGAGAATGCGGACCAGCAACTTGATGCGATTCATGGCGGGTGCGTGTCCTGTGCGGTGGTTCTGCTCAGGCGACCTGGCGCGTTCCGGCCGGTTCGGCAGCGGTCTTGCGGAACCAGACCATCGCGTCGTGCAAGGCTTCATCGGCGGGTCGCGGCGCGTAGCCGAGTTCGCGTTTCGCTCTTTCGCTGGAAAAGAACATCAGCTTCCGGGCCAGCTTGATGCCGGTGACGGTCAGACGGGGATCGTCGTTGCGGGTCAGGCGCGCCCAGCATTCGCTGATCCAGGCCATGGGCAGCACGAGCCCGTGCGGCAGGCGCACCCTGGGCGCAGGCTGCCCGCTCATCTCGGCCAAGCGGATCAGGATGTCGCGCAGGTACAGATTCTCGCCGCCCAGAATATAGCGCTGACCGACTTCTCCGTGCCGCATGGCCAACAGGTGACCGTCAGCCACGTCATCGACGTGCACGATATTGAGGCCGGTATCGACGTAGGCCGGCATGCGGCCGGTGATCGCGTCGAGCACCATGCGACCGGTTGGCGTCGGGCGCAGATCTCGCGGACCCACCGGTGTGGACGGGTTGACGATCACCGCCGGCAGAGCATGTTGCTCGACCAGGTGGACAACCTCGCGTTCGGCCAGGAATTTGCTGCGCTTGTAGGCGCCGCACATGTCTTCGAGGTTGGACGGGACATGCTCGTCGGCCGGGCTGCCGTCATCGCACAGGCCCAGCGTGGCGACGCTGCTGGTATAGACCATGCGCCGGCAGCCGGCGTCGGCCGCGGCCAGCAGCACATTGCGCGTGCCCTCTATGTTGGCTTTGTCCATGGCGGCCGGGTCACGCACCCAAAGCCGATAGTCGGCCGCGACGTGATAGAGCGTTTCGCAATTGGCCGCAGCA
>Ga0209936_1001435_pt1 | contig 12662 bp, 8 predicted proteins | sample SalPonR1_A_D1_MG_FD_185694 | JGI IMG/M metagenome (GOLD analysis project Ga0209936, IMG submission 185694) | Salt pond soil microbial communities from South San Francisco under conditions of wetland restoration - Salt Pond MetaG R1_A_D1_MG... ... | reverse complement strand
TCTCGTGGCCCACGTCGACGCGTCGGACTCGGCCGAGGCGGAGCGCTGGGCGCGCGGACGGATGCGCGCCAAGCTCGACGGCGCCCTCGCCGCCGTCCGAGGAGGCGTGGCGCGCGTGGTCCTGGGCGACGCGCGCTCGGACGGAGCCGTGCGCGCCGCGTTGGCCGGCAGGGGTACCGTGGTCTCCTGAGCCCCTCGCCGCTGCGCCCGCTCGCCGTGCGCGGCCGTCGCTCCACGAACGCCACGAACGCTCGCAAGGAGGTCTTCTCATGCCCGATTCCCGCCAGAACGTCTCCAGCGCCGAGATCATCGCGCGCGACGCGCATCACAACTCCGGCCTCTGGTCGCCCCGCCAGGCGTTCGTGCGGGGCGACGGCTGCCGCATCTACGACGCGGACGGAAACGCCTTCCTGGACCTGATGGCGGGCATCGCCGTGGCGTCGCTGGGCCACGCGCATCCTGCGTTGACCGACGCCATCTGCGAGCAGGCGGGACGCCTGCTGGTCTGTCCCCAGAACCTCGCGAACGACACGCGCGCGGAGTTCCTCGAGGCGCTGTTCGCGCTGGCGCCCGCGCCGCTGAATCGGGCGTTCCTGTGCAGCTCCGGCTCCGAGGCGAACGAGGGAGCGCTCAAGTGGGCGCGCGCCGCCACCGGTCGCGCGACCTTCGTCGCGACGAAGCGCGGCTTCTCCGGACGGACCCTGGGCGTGCTACCGCTCACCTGGACGGAGGCGTACCGGGAGCCGTTCGAGCCGCTCGGCCATCAGGCACGCTTCGTGGGCTACGGCGACGTCGCCGAGCTCGACGCCGCGGTCGACGGCGACGTCGCCGCCGTCGTGCTGGAGCCGGTGCAAGGGGAGGGCGGCATCCACCCCGCGGACATCGAGTTCGTGCGCGAGGCGCGCCGCATCACCCGCGAGCGCGGAGCGCTGCTGGTGTTCGACGAGATCCAGTCCGGCGCCGGGCGAACCGGGCGCTTCCTGGCCCACGAGCATTTCGGGGTCGAGGCCGACGTCGTCACCATGGCGAAAGGACTCGGAGGGGGCGTCCCGATCGGTGCGGTCCTGATGACGGACGAGGTCGCCGCCGCCATGCCCAAGGGCGGGCACGGGACGACGTTCGGAGGCAACCCGCTGTCCGCAGCGGCGGGACGCGTGGTGCTCCAGGAGCTACGCGGTGGGCTGCTGGATCACGTCCGAACGGTGGGCGAGCACCTGCGCGCCCGGCTGGACGCGCTCGCCGCCGACGAGCCCCGCATCCGCGAGGTCCGCGGTCTGGGGCTGATGCTGGGCGTCGAGCTGAAGGAGAAGGCCGCACCGGTGCTGGCGGCGCTCGAGGCTCGCGGCGTGCTGGCGATCAACGCCGGGGCCACCGTGATCCGGTTCGTGCCGCCGCTCGTGATCAGCGAAGCGGAGGCGGACGAGGCGGTCGAGGCGCTTCGCGGCGCGCTGGCCGATACCGCCGAGGCGCGCGGGGAGGGCTGAGACGGACGCGTTCGCGCGCGCGCTTCTCCGCACCGCCGTCGGAACTCCCAGCCCGTCGGGCAGCGAGGCGGCGGTGGTGGAGCGGCTGCGCGCCGCGATGGCGGGCCGCGTCGAGGAAGCGTTCGTGGACGGCGCGGGGAACCTCGTGACGCGACACGGTCGCGGGCCCCTCGCGGTCACGTTCCTGGGCCACGTGGACACGGTGCCGGGCGTCGTTCCCGTCACCGAGCGGGACGGCGCGCTGTACGGCCGTGGAGCGGTCGACGCGAAGGGGCCGCTGTGCGCCGCGCTGGCCGCCACGGCCCGGATGCCTGAGCAGGCGCGCGAAGCGCTCACCGTTCGCGTGATCGGCGCCGTCGGCGAGGAGGCGCCAGGCAGCGTGGGCGCGCGGCACCTCGTGGAGACGCAGCCGGAGCCCGAGCTGCTGGTGATCTGCGAGCCGTCCGGCTGGGACGCGGTGACGTTGGGCTACAAGGGCCACCTGCGCCTGGAGCTCTCGTGCGTACGGCCCGGTGGCCACTCCGCAGGTCCCGACGGGTCGGCCGCCGACCGGCTGCTGGCAGGGCTGAACCGACTGCTCGGTGCGTTCGGCGCGGTGGACGGTGCCGCCGCGTCGGGAAGGGCGTTCGACCGCCTCCAAGCGACGGTGCTGGCGCTGGGCCACGATCACGACGGCTTGAGCGAGCGTGCGTCCGCGACGGTGGGCGTCCGCCTGCCCCCCGCCTGGCCGCCCGAGCGGCTCCTCGCGGTCGTCGCCTCCAGCGAGCTCGGCGAGGGCCTCGAGGTCCGGCCGATCGAGGGCGTTCCGGCGGTGCGCGGACCCCGCGACGGAGCGCTGACGCGGGCGTTCCGGACCGCGATCCGCACCGTCGGTGGCAGCCCCCGGACCGTCGTCAAGACCGGAACGAGCGATTGGAACGTCGTCGCCGGACGCTGGCCGGCGCCCGCGCTGGCGTACGGGCCAGGAGACGCGCGGCTGGACCACGCTCCCGACGAGCACCTGCAGCTCGACGACTTCGATGCGGCGGTCGAGGTCGTCACGAGCGCGCTCGGCCGCCTGGCCCAGCGGGCCGAGGGACCGAGCGCCGGCTCTTCAGGGTCGGATCAGAGTCCGGAGAGCGCGTAGTTCTTCTTGATGAACGACTCCCACTCGGCGGGAACGTCCTCCTCGGGGAAGATCGCGTCGACGGGGCAGGCGGGGATGCACGCTCCGCAATCGATGCACTCCTCGGGGTGGATGTAGAACTGATCGTCGGCCTCGTAGATGCACTCGACGGGACAGACGTCGACGCACGCCTGGTCCTTCGTGCCGATGCAAGGTTCGGCGATGATGTGGGGCATTGCCTAGACCTCCTCGGGCGGAACGCCGCCCGTCCCTGGCCATCATCGCCTAGGGGAAGAAGGGCGTCAAGCGCGCGGAAGCGCGGTGTGCAGGGTTTCGCGCCTGGGGTCCGAAGGCGTACGTATACTCGCGTCACGATGGTTCACGACATGCCCGCCCTGGCGCTCGAGCTGTTCGAGTACAAGATGGACGACCTTCGTCACCGACGGGCGGTCCGTGGCGGCGCGGACACGATCTGGGCGCTCCGCCGGCAGATCGCCGAGGTGGCCGACCGTCTCGATCCGGATCAGCGCTCGCGCTTCGAACGTCTCAGCCGGGAGCTCGGGCAGCGAGAGACGGGGCTCGAGGACCTCGGGAACGACCGAGAGCCGTCGTTCGACGATCTCGTCCTGGGGGGCAGCCCTCCGCTGGAGCTGGACGACGACTGGGGCGCGCCCTCGTCCGACCGTGGGCGCCTCGAGGTCGCCGGCTCGGGCGGAGCTCCGCTCGAGATCGCCGACAAGCTGCTGTTCGGCGACGCCGAGGAGACCGTGCTGCTGGCAGGGCCCGAGTCGTCCGCGCCGCCGACCGAGCAGGAGCGGCACGAGCAGCAGGTGCTCCAGCGCCTCGCTCAGCGCGTCTTCGGCCGCGAGGTGGAACGGTTCGCCGAGGGGATGGCGGCGGCCTGGCGCGCGGAACGGGAGCGGGTGACCGCGCGCGTGCTCTACGCGACGATGCGCAACTTCGAGCGCTTCCGGGCCACGAAGGCGTTCGGGCACGACGCGAACCTGCGTCAGTTCCGCGTGGTCGAGCCGGTACCGGACCGGGTCGATCCGTTGGTCTCGCTCTCGGACGTCGACAGCCTGGTCGTGATCGCCCGCGACGTCGTCGACGCCGTGATGCACCTGCGAGACGGCGACCCCGTGCCACCGATCGAGCGAAAGCAGTCGCTGGACTACCTGAGGCGCATGGCGATCGAGGTCGTGAAGGACCCCTACGCAGGCAAGCGAGCAGCGGTCGAGCCTCGCGGGGCCGACGCGTCGGAGCTGCGCTCGGCGCTGCGCGACCTGGCGCGGCAGCGGCTGTCCGATTGGCAGCGACAAGCGCGCCGCAAGGACCTCGAGCGGCAGCTTCGCGAGCGGCAGGAGGTCGAGCGGAGCCAGATCGCCATGCTCCGTCGCGACCAGAGCAGGTTCAAGCAGCACGTCGAAGCGTTCTTCGCGCGCCTCGAGCAGCTCGTGCCGCGCTCGGTCGGCGGTTCCGCCGAGGAGCCGCAGCTCTCCGGAGGCGTGCTGTTCGCGGTCTCGCCCGGTCTGCGGCGGACCGATCTTCCCGTCTCGGCGCGAACCGTGACGCTGCGTCTCGCGGGCCCGGTACGTCTTCCGTTCGCTGGTCGCGACCTGGCGATCACGGTGCAGGGGCAGGAACGGCACCTCTACGTCGGCAACGTCGAGATTCCGCTGAACGAGGACCGCGTCGTCGCCGTCGACGGCGACGAGGTCGAGACGTTCCTCGAGAGCGACTACCTGCACCTGCGCATGCGCGAGAGCGGCGGCTCGCTGGCCGCCCGTGTGGCCGAGGCGGCCGCCACGTTGCACATCTTGGCCAGCGACCGGCACGACGAGCAGCTCGCGGTGCTACGGATGCTGGCGCCCGGCGCGCCGGGCGACCCCACGGGCCTGGTCAGCGACGCGCTCCGGCGCGCCGGCCAGATCGTGGGCAAGGCGCCCGATCGGCGCGAGGCGCTGCAGCGCCTCATGCAGGGCGCCGCTCGAGGCGTCGGTGGCGAGCTCGACGAGGGGTGGCTGCACGGCTTCGTGCAGCGAGCGCTACTGGCGCTGTACGCCTCCCCCGACGCGCTGTCCGACGCGATCGCGCTCATCGGCGCGACCGATCCGTCGGCCGAGCCGGCCGTGGTCGTGCCGTTCGTGGGCGAGCCCGTCGACGTCACCGTCAACGGACGGACCGTCACGGTCCGTCGCTACGGAATCCGAGGCGCGGACCACCTCGTGGCCATGCTGCCCGGCCAGGTGATCGGCTCGTTCCGCGAGCACCTCGTGGAGCGTCTGGGCGGCGGCACGTTCATCTGCGTCCACGGCGCGCAGCAGCTCGTGGTCGCGTACCTCCCGAGCACGACGATCCCGAGTCGGCAGGATGCCTGACGACGCCCAGGCCCGCCCGGCGCACCGGGCCCCCAGGCTCCACGCGCGGTCGCGTCCATGAACGCCACCAGGCCCGCATGCCAGGCCGACGGTGCCGGGTCGTACGTGCCAGGCCCTACGTGCCCAGCGCCGCGGATCTGACACGCTCGACGCAGGAGGTGCCCATGTCCGAGGCCCTGAACGACGACGCGATCCGCTCCGCGCTCGAGTCGCTGCCCGCCTGGAGCGTCGAGAACGGCAAGCTGCACAGGTCCCTGACGTTCGGTGGATTCCCCGAGGCGCTGGCGTTCTTGGTGCGTGTCGGTGTCGAGGCCGAGAAGCGCGGTCATCACCCCGAGCTCGGGAACGTCTACGACCGCGTGACCATCGACCTCACGACCCACGATGCCGACGGCATCACGGTCAAGGACGTCGAGCTCGCGAGGGCGATCGACGCCATCGCGTCCAGCTGAGCGATCAGTTCTGGGCAGAGCCCGGATCCGTCGATCGTCGCTCGCCGGGCGCGTCGCGCGAGGCCGGCAGGAACTCGTACGCCTCCTCGAGGCGGTCGACGTCGGCGTCGTCCACGCGGCCGGAGCCGTCGAGATCGGCCCGCAGGCGCGTTCCGACCGATCCGTACGCCTCCGCGAGCAGCGCCAGGTCGTAGAGGTCCACGACCCCGTCGCCGTCGAGGTCCTCGGGGCGACCGCTGCGGACACGAAGCAACGCGGCCGCGTCCTGCGGGTCGGGAAGAAGCAGCGCGTCGGCGGGAAACAGGCCCGTGCGCACGCCGTCTGCGGCGACGTCACGCTCGCGGCCGAGTGGGCCGTCGTCCGGTAGCCCGAGCCAGCGCCCGAGCTCGCGCGCAAGCACGTCCACCCGCCGACCGTCCGGCCCGGGACGCAGGAGCAGCTCGACGCCGTCGCGGTCGGCCACGCGCCGCGAGTAGGCCAGCCCGTCCGATCCGAACGCCGCGAGCGACCCGATCCGGACGCGGTCCGACGCCTCGTCGTCGATGACGAGACGCAGCGGCACGCCGACGTCTGTCCAGGCGCGAGTCGCGTCGTCGAGCGCCGATCGCAGCGCTTCGTCGTCCGGCACGTCCACCCGCAGCTCGATCGGCGTGGGCGGCCCCGCCGGGCCCGGTGGGGCCGCTTCGCCTGCACGGCCGTCCTCGTCGGCGTCCTCGTCGGCGCCCTCCGCGGCGCCCTCGTCGCCGCCCTCGGGAGCCGACGGGGCGTCCGGCAGGGCGTCTCGAGGCGCGTCGGGATCGTCGGTGCCGAGGCGGTCGTCCAGGCGCACGTCGCCGCTTTCGTCGAGCGCGGTCTCGAGGGCGTTCAGGACCGTCGCGACGTCACGCTCCGCGCCGCCGAGCGTGACCAGGTCGTCGTCCACGCCGAGGACGCGTCCCCGCGCGTCGATCAGGCCGTCCTCGCTGAGATGCCAAAGCCCCTGCCATACCCCCACGATCGGGCTGACGAGATCGTCGCCCTGGTACCAGGCCACGAGAACGCGATCGCCTCTCGACGGAAGTGGAACGTCGTCTACGACGGTCGTGCTTCCGGACGGAAGCTGTCCCGCCAGAAACGTCAGGACGCGGACCTCGTCCGCCGTCCCGATCTCGTCCGCGCGTGCGTCGGCGTTCTGGTCGCCCGGCAGGGCGTCGCCGGGTGGGGAGAAGACACGAGCGACGGCGATCTCGACGCGGGTACGGATCCGGTCGTCGACGAGCTCCGAATCGACCGACGTGACCTCGCCGAAGACGGCCGCGTCGGCACGACCGAAGATCTCCGCGACCGAGCGCTCGAGCACCGACGTCGCCGTTCCCTGAGCCGTCAGCGCGACGACGAGCGCCAGCGCGATGCGACGGATCGCGACGCGTCTCACGGCGCCTCCGACTCGGGAGCGTTCGTGCCGGATTCGCTCGGGTCCGATTCGCTCGGGTCGGGCGCGGACGGGTCCGTCCCGTTCCCGTCGGCCGGCGCCTCGTCGCCGGCGAGCCCGTCGCCGCCATCCTCGTTCGCCGATGGCGTCACAGCCGCGACGGGGGGCGCCCCGACGCGTCGCGCATCGTAGGCGTGGCGACCGCTGTAGAGCAGCTCCACCGTCATGTCGAAGCCCAATCGGATCGCCTCGTCGGCCGTGACCTCGAGCCGGAACAGCTCGCCCGAGCCGGTGTACGCCTCGCCCAGCACGGCGAGGTCGATCGCGACGCCGTCGGGTCGAGGCTCCCAGAACAGAGCCACGTCGGGTCGCGAGGCGCGCACGGCGTCGTCCGGCAGGGCCAGCTCCAGATCGCCCCAGCTCAGGCGAAGCCGCACGGCGCGTAGGTTGCGCGCCTCCTCGACCCGGCCGCGGAGCACGGTCGTGTCGCGCACCTCCGTCTCCGGCACGGCCAGCTGCAGGCGCGGGACCGGCACGTCGCGAACGGCGAGCGTGAACGTCTCGAACGTCGAGGAGAGGTTCGCGTCCGAGACGGCGATGGTGAACTCGAAGCGGCCGAGCTCGGTGGGGGTCCCCACCAGCACGCCGTTCTGCAGCGCGATGCCCGGCGGAAGGGCGCCCTCCTCGAGGCGCAGATCGTACGGGCGCAGGCCGCCGACCGCGACGACGTCGGCGCGGTACGGTTCGCCCAGCACCGGGTCCTGCAGCCGACCGCTAGCGATGCGCAGCGGATCGCCGGGCAGCGGAGCCTCGCCTCCGCAGGCGACGAGCAGGACGACGAGAACCGTGGCGCCGACGAGGCGCGCGACGCTGCGGCGTTCACGGGAACGTGCCCGAGGTCGTTTCCAGGGAGGCATGCGTGCTCCTCTCGAGCGGACGATAGCGAACGGACGGTCCGTACCGGTTCCAGAGGCAGGCCGACCGAGCGTGGTACCGTCGGATCAGTATCCCTACCGTACCCGTCGCGAGGCGGTTCCGCCTCGTGCAGACGCAGGAGACCGCCATGATCATCCTCAAGCTCCCGGACGACGTCCGCTTGAGGCGCGACTTTCACGTCGCGCTCGCGGCCCGAAAGCGCTACGGCGTCGAAGCTTCGCTCGTGGATCTGCGAGGACGCGTGCTGGTCGCGGACCCCGCTGCGGCCGAGCGGCTGGCTGACCGCATCAACCACGAGCGCGACGCGCGCCGCTTTCCCGAGGCTGCGGTATCGGGCGCGGAGATCGTCGCGGCGGGGCTGCTCGACGAGGCGATCCACCTGATGCTGGAAGCCTACAGGCGCGAGCGGGATCCCGTCTGGACGTCGCGGCTGGACGCCGAGCTCGCAGAGCGGCTGGGCGAGGGAAGGCTGCGCACCGCCAAGCGAGCGTTCGTCGCGGCGTTCCCGCCGGCGGAGGTGATGCGGGGCGACGCGACGGTCTCTTCGTGGCTGTCCGGCCAGGTCGACGCGCTTCCCGGCGGCGAGGTCGCGCTCGAGGAGCGTATCGCCGTGCGGCTCGCGAACGAGAATCCCGCGCTCGAGCGTTTCCACGAGCTGGTCGACGAAAGCGGCCTCGGGGAGGACGACGCTGCGGTTGCGGACGCGATGGAGCGCAGGTTGGCCGACCTGCCGGGCCTGCCCGACGTTCCCGGCGGCGACGACCTGTGGTCGCTGTTGCGAGCGCCGATGCGCGCGAGCCCGACCTCGCTCGAGGGACAGCTGAGGTACGTGCGCGAGCATTGGGGCGCACGCCTGGGATCCGCGTTCGAGGGGTTGCTCGCGAAGCTGGCCCGCTCGCTGGACATGCTGAGCGAGCTCAGGGCCGGCGCGGCTCCAGGACCGCCGGGCCCGGCGCCGGTCCTGGACCGGGCATCGCTGTCCCGGGGACGGGACGAGCCCGAGGCGTACAGCCCTGATGCGGACTGGATGCCCAGCGTCGTCCTGGTGGCGAAGAACGCGTACGTCTGGCTCGATCAGCTGTCGCGCTGGACCGATCGCGAGGTGCGACGGCTCGACGAGGTGCCGGACGAGGCGCTGGCCGAGCTCCGTTCGCACGGCTTCACCGGTCTGTGGCTGATCGGGCTGTGGGAGCGTAGCGAAGCGTCGGCCCGCATCAAGCGCCTGCGCGGACAAGAGGACGCCGTGGCGAGCGCGTACGCGCTGTACGACTATCAGATCGCTGCCGACCTCGGGGGCGACGAGGCGTGGCGCGACCTGCGCGACCGCGCCTGGCGGCACGGGATCCGCCTCGCGGCCGACATGGTGCCCAACCACGTCGGGATCGACGGCCGCTGGGTCGTCGAGCATCCCGACCGGTTCCTGAGCCTGCCGAATCCGCCCTATCCCGGCTACGCCTTCACCGGCCCCGACCTGTCTGGCGACGACCGGATCGAGGTCCGGATCGAGGACGGCTACTGGGAGTCGCGGGACGCCGCGGTCGTCTTCGAGCGCCTGGAGCGTGCGACCGGAGAACGGCGCTACGTCTATCACGGCAACGACGGCACGACGATGCCGTGGAACGACACGGCGCAGATCGACTACCTGAACGAGGAGGCGCGCCGGGCCGTGATCGACGTGATCCTCGACGTGGCTCGACGGTTCCCGATCATCCGTTTCGACGCCGCGATGACGCTCGCCAAGCAGCACGTGCAGCGGCTCTGGTACCCGCCGCCCGGTCACGGCGGCGCGATTCCGTCGCGGAGCGCGTACGGATCGATCTCCGACGAGGCGTTCGAGCGACGCATGCCGGTCGAGTTCTGGCGCGAAGTCGTGGACCGCGTCGCGGAGGAGGCTCCGGGCACCCTCCTGCTGGCGGAGGCGTTCTGGATGATGGAGGGCTACTTCGTCCGGACGCTGGGCATGCACCGGGTCTACAACAGCGCGTTCATGAACATGCTCGCGCGCGAGGCGAACGAGGACTACCAGCAGCTGATGCGGAACGTGCTCGAGTTCGACCCGCAGATCCTGGCCCGGTTCGTGAACTTCATGAACAACCCCGACGAGGAGACCACGATCGCGCAGTTCGGCGACGGCGACAAGGCGTTCGGCGTCGCCACGCTCATGGCCACGCTGCCGGGACTGCCGATGTTCGGACACGGCCAGGTCGAGGGGCTCCGTGAGAAGTACGGCATGGAATACCGCCGGGCGAAGCTCGACGAGCGCCCGGCACCCGACATGGTGGACCGACACCGCGCCCGGATCGCACCGCTGCTGGAGCGTCGGCGTGCGTTCGCAGGGACGGATCGCTTCCGCCTGTTCGAGGTCCACGGCGCTCACGGACAGCTGCACGACGTGTTCGCGTACGCGAACGGCGAACAGGGCGGTCCCGCCAACCTGGTGCTCTACCACAACCGCTACGGCGAGGCGTACGGAACGATCCGTCACACGGCACCGTTCCCGGACCGGTCCGGTGGCGGAACGCGGCGCGAGCGCCTCGAGGAGGTGCTGGGGCTGCGAGGCGGCGTCGATCGCTTCGTGCGCTACCGCGAGCTGACGAGCGGCGACGAGCACCTGGCCAGGTCCGACGCTTGGCGCGAGGATGGGCTGTCCGTGCACCTGGGCGCCTATCAGTGCCGTGTGCTGCTCGACATCCGCGAGATCCGCGACACGGACGGTCGCTGGGAACGGCTACTGAACCACCTGGACGGGAGCGGCGTGCCCGATCTGGACGACGCGTTGCACGATCTCGAGCTCGCTCCGCTTCACCGCGCGTTCGCGTCGCTCGCGAGCGACGCTCCCGTCGCGCCCCCGGCCGATGCCGCGAGCGGGACGGAGCCGGCGGCCTCGACGAAGGCGGCCGCTGCGGCCGGGTCGGAAGCGGCGGCGACGAGCGCGCCCGAGCCGGCAGCCAAGGCCCAGCCCCAGCCGGCGTCCGCGGCCGAGTCGGCCGGCGGCGACGGGCAGCCCGCCGCCACGGTCCATCCGCCCAGCGACCGGGAGCTGGAGCCGTTCGTGCGGGCGGTACGCGAGGTGGTCGACGACCTTCGTCCCGACGCCGACCGGCTGCGAGCGATGTGGACGCGCGTCCCGCCGAACGCCGAAGCGCCCGGACCGGCGTGGCGCCACGCCTGGGCCGTCGCCGCTTCGTTCGCGCGGCCGGCGGACGCGGCCAGGCGACTGCGGCTCGATCGTGCGGTCGCGACGCGCCTGGTCCAGGACGAGCCGCTGGGGATCGGCGCGGAGGCGTGGGCCACGTTGTGGCTCGAGTCGCTACCGGTCCGCCACGCGAGCGTCGCGGCGGAGCCCGAGGCCGCCGGAGGCGATGCGTCCACGACAGGGCCCACCACGGCCTCCACCAAGGGGTCCACGACGGCGTCCGCGAAGGAGCCCGCCACGCCGTCGCCGACCGCGTCCGCGGAGGGACGCGGCAGCGCCGACGACGAGGCGTCGGACGCTCGCTCCCCCACGTCGGCCGCGACCGGCGACGGCGCGCATGCGCGCCGCACGGACGGCAGCGAGGCGGTGGGTGGCCGGGGCGTGCCAGAGCCGGATCCAGAGCCAGATTCCGAGCCGGATCCCGAGGCGGTGCGGATCGTCCGGTCCGCCCTGTCGGGGCTGGACCGGGAGGGGCCGGTCCGCACGATTCTGGGCGTGCACGCTCACGAGGGCGTGCGCTGGTTCAGGCGCGAAGGATTCCGAGCGTGGCGCGGGGCGTGGCTCGCGACGCGGCGGCTCGAGGGAGCGTCGGAGACCCGCCTCGCTCGGCTGGCCGATCTCCTGGACCGTGCCGAGGCGGAGAGCGACTACCGATTCGAACGTCTCGTGGCGTGGGTGCCTGCGCGCCGATCCGACTGAGCCTGCACGCGGAGCGGCCCGGGTAGCGGGACGCGAACGACGATCGGCCGGCGTGGACGCCGGCCGATCGTCGTTCGTTCGGGTGGGCGGAAAGCGCTGCTCAGTACTCCACCAGGTAGTTGTCCAGCTCCCAGTCGTGGACCTCGACGCGGTACTCCTCGAACTCCGCGGTCTTCGCGAAGACGAACTGACCGGCGATGTGCTCACCGAGCGCGGCCTGCATGACTTTGTCCTTCTCGAACGCCGCGATCGCTTCCCGCAAGGTTCCCGGGAGCTCCTTGATCTTGTGGCGACGGCGGTCGCGCACGCTCATGTCGAAGATGTTGCGCTGAATCGCCGGAGGCGGCGTGAGGCCCCGTTCGATGCCGTCGAGGCCCGCGGCGGTCATCACGGCGAGCGCCAGGTACGGGTTGCACGTCGGATCGGGCATCCGCAGCTCGCACCGCGTTCCCGTGCCGCGGCGCGCCGGGATCCGGATCATCGCGCTGCGGTTGGAGGCCGACCAGGCGATGTTCGTCGGGGCCTCGTAGCCCGGCGTGAGGCGCTTGTAGCTGTTCACGGTCGGGTTCGTGATCGCGACCATTCCGGTGGCGTGCTCGAGCAGGCCGCCGATGAAGTGCAGGGCGGTGGTGCTGAGCTGAAGATCGGCGCTCTCGTCGAAGAAGGCGTTCTGACCGTTCTTGAACAGCGACAGGTGGGTGTGCATGCCCGAACCGTTGATGCCCGCCACCGGCTTGGGCATGAAGGTGGCGTGCAGACCGTGGTTGAGCGCGATGCGCTTCACGACGTAGCGGAACGTGGCGATGCTGTCCGCGGTCGCGAGGGCGGGACCGTACTTGAAGTCGATCTCGTGCTGCCCGGGCGCCACCTCGTGATGCGCCGCTTCGATCTCGAAGCCCATCTCGACGAGCGCGTTCACCATGTCGCGCCGCGCCTCTTCACCGCGATCGAGGGGGGCCAGATCGAAGTACCCCGCGGCGTCGTGGGTATCGGTCGTGGGC
>Ga0209936_1001432_pt1 | contig 12673 bp, 26 predicted proteins | sample SalPonR1_A_D1_MG_FD_185694 | JGI IMG/M metagenome (GOLD analysis project Ga0209936, IMG submission 185694) | Salt pond soil microbial communities from South San Francisco under conditions of wetland restoration - Salt Pond MetaG R1_A_D1_MG... ... | reverse complement strand
CGTGATTGATGAACGTATCGAGTCTAAACGTTCTAAACTTTATCTCCCTCGAAAGAATGATGTGGGAATATTGGAACAGATAAAGTTCCTTTTTGTATTTTTTTTGTCTAGTTTTTAACTCCCCCCGCCCAGCAGCTACAACTACCAGCACTAAGCGCTAAGTGCTAACAACTATAACTACTACTCCTACTTTTTACTCTACTACTTCAAAATTAACTGTATCAAGTCTTCTTACTACTCTATAAACTCTCGCTGTAGGGTCATTACTTTCTAATTCATCTCTCTTAGCTTCAGCTTCAACTACTGTATCGAATTCATCAACTTGGTCTTGACCATTAATTCTGTATACCCACACTTGTCTCTTACTCCAGTTTGGGTCACTTCCTTGGTCAATTGGAATTAATTGTTTTTGGATTGCATATTCTTTCATAATAATTTGTGTTTGTTTAATATAAATATTGACCGAATAAATTTCCGTTCTAAGACGTTCAAATATACTTCAGGTCTTAGGAGACTAAGCTCACCTACTTATCCACTCTCTGTCTAACTGTGTACGTCAGCTTAAGTCTATAAGGAACAAGTACTTACGGCTAAAGTCCTATTCCTGCTAACCTTTCTATTTCTTCCTTGATGTGCTTATTACTACTATTCCAATTGAAATTTTTCATCATCCAATCTCGGTAATACTTAGGAATAAATTTTATCTCTTTGTCTTTATACTTTCCGAAAGGCATAATAACCCGCTTACCGTTGTCCAACTCTTCGTAAGGTGACGGCTCTCCTTCAATGTGTAAACCTATTTCACGGAGTGGTATTCCTGATAGTAACTTACCACCTTCTCCATATAGTTTCCACGTTCTCTTTTCTTTCTTGAAATAGAAATCTTCTACCTTACCAAATCTTTGTACCGCGCCCACGAAGTCAACAATGATTCCATCTCCTTTTGTTTCAGCAATTCTTGTGACTCTACCAATGAATTGATAGTACCAAGATATAGATGCCGTTGGACGAGCTATAATTATACAATCTAATTCAGGATAGTCAAATCCTACAGAAAGAATACTAACCTGTACAACAATTCGTATTTCACCACTTGTGAACTTGTCAATAATATCTATACGTTCACTTCTCGGCATTTCAGAATAGACCGCAGCGGCGTTTGGTAAGTCATCTGCTAACTTCCTCGCTTCCTCAATTGACGGAACTGCGATAAGAATTCCACGTCTGTCAATTAACTTGTTTATCGCAACCTTAATCTTTTCGTGAACATCATTCTCTTTGTATGCCTGTAACATAGACTCTGCTGTAAAGTCAGCTCCCGTAGAATTGTACTCTAACTTATCAGTATCAAAATCAAATGATAGATACTTCAGTGGTGACCAATATTCTTTCTCAACCATATTGGAAATTTGCTCAACGTGTAGAATCTTTTTGAAAAACGTACCCTTCTTACTTCGCGAAGTCAACATTACGAGTTTCGAAATAGGTGTACCATCTCTACCAAGATTATTCTGTAACTTCAGTGGAGTAGCGGTTAGTCCTAATGTGTGAGTTATATTTGCGGCACGTAAAAATCTTCTCAACATACCTGAAGGTTCTCTCGGATAACGGTCACACTCGTCAATCATTACTTTAGTGATTCCATACTTTACAAAATCCTGTGCTACGTTTACAATAGAACCGATTGTGGCGTATGTCACATCTCCAATTTCCTTCTCTCCCATACTTGCGGAGTAAATTGATGCCTTACCACCAAGACGGGTGAATTTAGCGTAGTTCTGTTCAAGTAATTCTTTCGAAGGTTGTATTACGAGAACCTTTTCATTTATCTCTTTCGCAATCTTTGCGATTACGATTGACTTACCGAAGGCAGTTGGTGCCACGATAATTGAAGGTTTCGGTTTCTTCTCTTTGAAGAACTTGACGCCCTTCTCTACAGGTGATATTTGATTGTCTCTTAATTTCATATATATAAATATATAAATATAATATATTTGAAAATAAAAGTCAAGTATTACCTTAATATTATCATTGAAATTAAACTTGATATTAAGATTAGAATTCCGTATTTTATAATGATATTATGTTTGAAAAAAGTAGAACGTAATACATATACACGAACACTAAAACAAGTTACAATAATTACTAAAATCAAAAACTAAAAAGCACATATGAAACAGTTCATACTAACTATGCTAATGGTGTGTATAACATCATTATCAGCAATGGCACAGGTATCGGGAACGGTACAAGATGCTGAAACAAACGAATCGTTACCATCTGCTACAGTAATGGTTAAGGGAACCTCAATTGGTGTAAGTACCAATCTTGATGGTGAATTTACTATTAAAGCAGAAGAAGGTGACACACTTAACGTATCTTTCGTTGGATACGAAACAAAAGAAGTTATAGCAGAAGACGGAATGATAATCCTACTTGAATTGGATGATACCCAATTAGGAGAAATCGTTGTATCTTCAGGTGTAGTTGATATAGCACGGGTAAGAGAGACTCCTGTAGCATCATCATTAATTTCACCACAAACAATATCACTTAAAATCGGAAACCAAGAATTCCCTGAAGTAATGAATGAAACTCCAGGTGTATACGCTACTAAACAAGGTGGTGGTTATGGTGACTCCCGAATATCTCTACGTGGTTTCAGTCAAAGAAACACTTCCTTCCTTATTAACGGACAACCTGTTAATGATATGGAAAATGGTTGGGTCTATTGGTCTAACTGGCAAGGTTTGACTGACGTAGCATCAGGTATTCAGATTCAAAGAGGACTCGGAGCTTCTCGATTAGCAGTTCCTTCAGTAGGTGGTACAGTATCAATATTTACAAAAGCCGCAGAACGAGAACGTGGTGGAGCAGTTTCACAGACTGTAGGTAATGATGGATATGTAAAAACATCCTTAAGTTACAACACAGGTAAAAATGAAAACGGTTGGGCATCATCTTTCTTATTGAGTAGATGGGCAGGTAACGGATACGCAGACTTTACATCAGGTGAAGGTTGGACGTACTTTGCAGCTGTTGGATACGAACCAGAAGGTTCAGCACACTCATTGAACTTGTCCATCCTCGGAGCAGGTCAATGGCACCATCAACGAAGAGATTGGATTGGAATTGATGATTACTTGGAAGCAGGTAATGGTTCAATTGACAGACGATTCAATAAGAATGGTGGTTATCTAAATGGAGAAGAATTCAATATGAGACGAAACTTCTACAATAAACCACTCGCTACTTTCAACTGGGATTGGGAAATCTCTGACAGGTTCGAACTTAATACTTCATTGTACGGTTCAGCAGGTCGTGGTGGTGGAACAGGCCCTCGTGGTGACTTATGGGCAGGTAACTTCAGAGATGATAACGGAGCAGTTGACTTTGACGCAATCGTAGACGCAAACCGTGCTAACACCTCTCCTTGGAATGGTGGATTAGGACGTGGAGCATATGACGGTCAGTTGATTAACGATAGACGTTCTGACATTCTTATTCGAAGAGCATCTATGAACTCACATAATTGGTTTGGTGGAATATCGAACTTAGAGTATGAAGATGATAACTTAAGAGCATCTATTGGTGTTGACTTACGTAAGTATACAGGTTATCACTACAGAGCACTTAATAATCTAATGGGTCTTGATGGATACTTCTCTACAGGGAACTCCAATAACTCAGGTCAGATTGTAACACAGACAATTGACGCAAGTCCATTCCGTAACACGGGATTAACAGGGCCGAAAATCAATTACTACGATGTTGGTTATGTTGATTGGCAAGGACTTAACAGTTTAATAGAATACTCTTCAGATAGTAAAAACTTTACTGCCGTACTTCAAGGTGGTATTTCTAATCAGGGATATCAGAGAGAAGACTTCTTTTCAAACGCAGACAATCCATTATCTGATAAAGTTAATTCTACAGGTGGATATGTTAAAGGTGGTGCTAACTACAACTTAAATGAAAACCACAACGTATTCTTTAATACAGGTATCATTTCAAGACAACCACTATATGACGCAGTATTCCTTGGATTCACTAACGATGTAAATCCTGACCTACAGAACGAAGAGATTGTTTCTTTCGAACTTGGTTATGGATACTTTGGTAGAGACTTGGATGTTAAACTAAACGCATACTCCACAACTTGGGGAAATCGTTTTGTAACTACAGGTTTCGAAGTTAATGGTGACGAATTTGACGCACAATTTGATGACGTAAGTCAGAGACATATAGGTGTTGAACTTGAAACAAAATATCGTGTAACAAACGCTCTTAAAGTAAGAGGAATGTTATCGGTAGGTGATTGGAGATATACAGACAACTTCACGGGTGAGATTTATGACGATAATAGAAATCTTATCGAAGAAGGAACTCTTTATACAAAAGATGTTAAAGTTGGAGACGCAGCTCAATTCACTTCTAACGTAGGAGCAGAGTATCGTATTAACAGAGCAATAATTGTTGACGCAGGATATCGTTACATTGATAACCTATACGCAGACTACACAGTAGAAGACTTTACAGAAGAAGATAACAGGGGAGCATTGAAACTTCCTTCATATGGTCTTCTTGACTTAGGTACTACAATTAACTTTGACTTCTTAGGTCAGTCAGCATCATTTAGAGTTAACGTGAATAACGTACTCGATACTGTCTACATCTCAGAGTCAGAGAGTAACATTCACGCTACAGCAGGTTCAGAGACTTATAGAGGACTTGATGTACGTAACAATGTATGGTTCGGTTTCGGAAGAACTTGGAACGCAAGTTTGAAGTATAACTTCTAAATCATAGTTAGTAGAAAAAATAAAAGGGAACCTTTTTACGGGTTCCCTTTTTTATGCCTTTATTTTTTAAAGTGTTTTATGTACTTTCAATATTGAGTTATCTTGAATAGTATCATAGTCTACCCATTTCATATCAAAAATTAGTTTGACCATCATACGTCTAAACCAATTCGGTTTGTAGGTTAAAGAGAAGGCAATATAGTCATCATCTTCACCTAACCTATATTCTCCTACTTTAGCGTATACATTTTTTGGTCTTCTATCATCCCTCATTATTCCACACCGTTTTTTCTTCTTTCTCTTTTACAAAGCCTTGCCACTTCTTGAACCGTTCCAATTGAGATTGAGTTAACTGTGTACCAATCATACCACTTATACAATTCTCTGCTAACCTACATCTCTGTTTCCAATAGCTCGCTGAATTATTTATCGTGAACTCACTTTTCATATTCAACCACCGTTACATTCATATTAGGAGTTTCGTTTTTTATGATAGTTTCTATACGATTCCAATTACCACCTGCTAATCCCGAACCAATTTTTGGAATACCTAAATGAGAACCAGAAAACTTCCTATTAATTTTTCTAAAACACATCTTAAGTGCATCATAATCAAGTGGTACACCATATGGTTCAGTTGGTTGACCTGGAGCGTATTGAGTATACGAGTTTACCACCCAAAGTGTATGTGATTTACCTGAAGCGTCTACAAATTCCGTTTCTTCCATTGTAGTATTATCTAACTTGAAAGGTTTGTAATCAATTTGTCCAAGTTTGTTATAGTCACATCGGTACTCTTGTTTCTCCAATGGAAACATATCACATCCAAAATGATTTTTCATAGGTACAGCGATACCCGAACCCATTCTACAGAAGCAATTACAACCGTGTGTAATCACATCAAATTTCTTTTGAAGAGCTAATTTAATTAGGTCTCCTTTCACATATTGTAACTCTCTATTATTTTTCATCATTTTTAAATCTTAGTTTTCCTGTTTTTAAGTCTTTCCATAAATATCCTTGCTTACCATCCTTAAATTCCTGTTCACTAAGAAACATTTCTTCATTGAGTGAACCTGTCATCTTAGTGTAGTATTTAGGATTCACTTTTTTATTTACTAACGGTTCTTTTGTATCCATCTTTTTATTATTCGTTTACCTTTATCGGCTTCTTTTAATCTGTTATCTATATTCACTTCTCGAATATCATTAATATCTTCTAAACGTACTACATCTCCTGTCACATTATACGGTACTGATAAGTCAATCAGTAATCCATCGTAATCTTTACTATCAATAAATGCTTCGGGAGCCTTGGTACACGTAATAACTATATCGTAAATATGAATCCAACTCATAATATCTTCAATACTATGTACTTGGTCTTTAGTAGGTGTTCTGTTTACTGTGGCAACTATGTCAGGTTTATTCTCATTCGTAATCCAACCTAATACATTTCTACCTATTTCACCCATACCTACGATAAGAACTTTCTTATCTTCTATCTTAGTCACATTTTCTTTTAGGTACTGACTGACTATGCCACCAACTGTAACTACACCTTTACTGATATCCGTATTGTTACGTACTCTTCTACTTACGTGTATCACATCATTTGTTATACCTTCCATTGCACCAAGGGTATCAGTTTCTTTACTTAACTTGATACTGTCTCGTAGTTGTCCTAATATCTCTACTTCACCTATGACTTGCGAGGCTATCCCTGAACCTACTTCACACATATGTTCGAATGCGTAGTCATCTTCTAATAGATAGGACGGTATAAAGGGAATTTGAGACTCGGAAAGGTTGTAGCCCCAAAATTCGACTCGGTTACAGGTAGATAAAATTAAATAGTCTTTTATAGTGTGAGATTTATAGAAAGAGAGTATTTGTTCCTTGGTCATAGAGTAGTTCCCTAACTCTTTCAAAGATATATCTGTATGACCGATTCCAAATACTTTTAATGTCTTGTCACTCATTCTTCGTCTTCAAACATCTTCTTAAGTTTCAGATACTCTTGATACTTTCGTTTCTTGTCTTCAATAGCCTCTTCTATATACTGTTTAAGTAAATCAGGTAAATCGTCACGTTTAATTGTATCATCCTTTTCCATAAATTGAGCGAAGGGAACAATACAGTCAATCATATCAGATATTTTAACTACATTTTCAATAGTAGCTTCATTAGGTTGTTGTCCCTGCTGTCTCTGTCTATTGATATCTTTTATTTGTGTATCTTTAACTTCTATCAACTTACTAATACCAAGTTCAACTTCTTTGAACGTATAAATATTAGTGTCTTTCTTTTTATTTTCTTCCATAACTATTTTATTCTATTGCTCATTTTTGACTTAACATAAAAATCTAAGGGTTTCTTACGAATCCACTTAATAAATTTAACCATACGTTCATCTTCTTTTAATCTTTCTATAGTATGGTAGTGATTTAGTAATTCTCTTTCGGAAAACAGAGCGTGAATTTGGTTATGACATACTTTATGTAGGTCAATCGTTTCCCGTCCTTTGAAAGTCTTAGGTATTAAATGATGTGCTGATTCCTGACCTTCAATTATTTTTCTATCACATATCGGACACGTCTTCATCTTCAATTATCTTTCTTAATCTCTCAATTTCTACACGTGCTTCATCAAGTTCATTAAGAACTCGGAGAGTCTGTATTTGATATTTACGTATGATATGCCTACAGTCTTTCCTACACTTAGCTTTATCTAACCAAGCAGATGGAACATTAGATGCTATTTCATCTATTCTTTTTTCTATGTCAGTCATTACTTACCGTTTATTAAATTTAATTCGTCATCTGAAAGTTCATCCCAACTATCTGTGTATGGTCTATCTTCAGTTTCATCATTACTGTCATCGAATGACTCAATGGCTGCGATTGCCACAGCAGCAACTTGAATAAGTTCCTCTCTGTAATTTTCCATCTCTTCATCATCCCAAAAGTTTTCAAGAACAGCCTTATTAGCTTCTCCAACTTCCTCATTCAAAATTGCTAACCAAATAAATGGGTCGTGTCTTTGTACACCCCATTTTATGTCTTGACGCTCTCGTTCATTTTTAACTTGTTCGAATATTTGTTCCATTATATAATTCCTTTTTGTTTAGCGTATGAATAAGAAACCATCCTACCTGTTTCAGGATTTTCAAACTTCATATCCTTTAGTGGTATCTTCTCTCCAAGCTCTGTAATAAATCCTTTCTTAAGTGCGTACTTATACGAACACTTTCTATTAGTTAAAGGATTGATATACTTACCCTTCTTAGCATCTGCTATTTTTTGTTTCTTGGTTCTACGTTTCTTGGTAGGCTTTTTACGAGTAGACTTCTTCTTCTTTCGTTTGATTTGCTTCTTAGTCAGTTTCTTTTCTGACCGTGGTCTCTTACCTGACATCTTATCAGCTATATCGTGTAACGAACTATGACCTACGCCCTGCCTCGCCATTTGACGAAGAGTCTTCGCTGTCATCTGAAAACTATCTGATGTGTCAATTAAGTTGTTACTCATTTTCGTAGAACCTATTTTAAATAAATATAATTAGAATTAATATAACGAAAAGATTGTTAAAAATCAAGTTCTTTCTTTTAGAGACGCCCTATCTATAATCCTGTCACGATGGTTAGTATGTAAAGAAGCCCAATTCTCTCGTAAGATATTCAATTGCTCTTTTTCGTCATCCTGATTATATATACCACGTTCATATATTTCTTGAACGAACTCTTGTCCTTTGGGCGATAACCACCCTGAATGGAGCCATATTAACATCAAATGCTTCTGACGTTTGTTTAACTTGTGGTACATATTCTTTTTGTGTTTGGATTTTACATCATCATACATCTTCAGGACTTTGATTAGATTCAGGTACATCTTCTATATGCCTAACCATCATCTTACCGTCAGGCCCATCTTCCAAATACATAAACCCACTAACAAAATTTTTCAATCTGTCAAACTTAACAGGTTGAGTACAGTAGTGATTGTTTGCTATATTGGATGCCCACTTAGGGTCACCAAAGTTTTCAGGTTGTTCAAATATTTGACCGCCCTTAAGAAAGTCTCTAACTGAATAGTCTAACATCCACTTTCTGAAAAGTGTACGATGTATTTCTAAAACGAATGGGACATCTTTTGGGACATCCCTATTAATCATATAGTTTAAAGGCATAATTACTTAATTTTTAACCATTCGTGAAAGTTAGTATCAACACCTGTAGTCTTTTGGATTTTCCAAGAGACATTACGAATCATACTAAACAGTCTACCACCGTACTGGTGACTCCCAAACGTGTCTACCCATACATAGGTTCCACCATCCATCCGATGACCGTTCTCGATGGTATATGACCACCCACGAAGGACGTTATTAACGAACTCTTGCTGTGGGTCAGTGAATGGGATATCGTTTGACTCGATTAGGTCAACAAATTTTTCTCTATTCATATCATTGGGTTGATTAATCATTACGTTTATAACATACGTAGAATTATAATAAATGTCAAAAAATTATTGAATTATTTTAAAGTTACTTGTGGTAACTTCCTTATGGTTCGTAATTTCTTTACCGTTTCTTAGTTTACGATACCAACCTTTCACATAATACGGAGTGAGAAGTCCAAATAATGTGAATTTTCGTTTATTCACATCTTCAGGTCTGTATTTGACCCCAAGTTCATCTTCAGTAACAGGAATTTCATCAAACGTCAGACCGTGTTGAATAACATTGTAGTTGATAGTAGCGAGTCCATCTTCTATGCCAACGATGACATTCTTAGCGAAGCCATCATAAATAGGAGAATATTTACTACTATTAGCGTTCACTACAAACGTTCCATCGTTTGTACTTACTATAGCGGTTTTAAATTCGAATTGTGACATAATTAAAGGATTTATTTGTTTAAGTATTCAATTATTGCTTCAGGAGAATCCCATCTCTTACGGAACCCGTCAATTTCATTTACTTGAACTTTACCATCAAGAGGGTTGACAAAGATATAGAAAAGGAATCGTTCATCTAAGTCATTCATTACAACGAACACACCGTCTTCATTTTCTTTAATGATTTCGGGTTCGTACTTTTCCCAAGAAGGGGAGTTGATTAGTTGTTTAATAGAATTCATAGTTCGAAAGGTTTGTTGGTTATCAATCATTACATAAGTAACTTACAAAGAATATCAATCAATGTCAAGAACTATTTTACCAATCTCTTATCAAAGCGAAATCCACATCTTCTTCGTTTTTCATAAAATCAGGAACCCAACCACTCTTAGTATAGGGAACATCTCCTTTGGATGGATTCTGAACTTTTACTTTAGATGGATATCCTACCTCTTCGTTACTTTCACTCCACACTTCCATTTCAGGGTCAAGTTGTTCAAGCTGTTCGATTAATTCTTTGACTTTCATATCAGTTATTTAATTAAGGATTATCAACTCATTACATACGTAACATACAAAGAATCTTAACCAATGTCAAACATTATTTTAATTTATTGAACTGTTTAACATATTCATTATAGATATCTTCCTTTGGGATATAGTTAATATTTGTCCCAAAAAATTCTATACCTCTACCACCATTGTAATCATCCTTTGGTGCTTCGGGTTCGTCTCCCAATTCAACAATTGCTAAGTATAAAGCGTCCCCATCTTTTAATGAAGCATCTTTCAATCCCATATATCCCATACCTAACATTTGCTTTTCTACATATAAAGAATCAATCGGTAAAGGTTTGTTATTTGGAGTAGTCATATATCAAATATCATTAGGTGGTCTGTGTTTAAAGGGATTTTCTCTTCTTACATACATACGTCTAAGATGAAGTAGTAAGTTCTGCTCTCTTTCATCATACCTACCCTCTCGTATTATAGAATTCAGTATGGTTAGGATTTCACTTTTATCAACAAGCTCCTCATATCCTGACACGTATGTACCAAACAATCCCATAGATTCGAATCGTTGGATAAACGTATGAATAAGAGTTCGTTGTTTTAAGGTTAAGTGATACTTCATAATTAACTTGTAAGAACTTTACCTATTTCGTTAAGAATCTTATCCTTGGTAGGTCTGTGATTGACTCTCTTACCTGTATTCTCGGAATGAGAACTCAACCACTTTGAATAGTCACTGATTGTAAAATCGTGACGAGTAGTTTGATTAGGCAGGATAAAGAATCCATAGTAACCACTGTTACCTAACTCGGAGTATTGGAATTCAGTACCCAAGTTCTCGGCTACTTCTTGAATGTCTTCAAGAGTTAGTTCGTGAATCATTCTATGAATATCAGAGCGTTCTGTGAAGGAAAGTCTCATATCTTTATTTGGTTCGTTATCAATCATTACATACGTAACATACAAAGAATATTTGTAATAGTCAAGTAGTAATTAAAGTTTTTCGAAATAAATATTTGGCATTACACCTTCAATAGAGTATCCATTGGGTGCGTACTGACTTACAGCGTCACTGTCAACGGGTTCTAATTGTATGTTACCATTGATGATACTTAGTTCAAAGTCAAATGGCTCACCACTAATGTCAATTGTTACAACTGTTTTAGATAAGTTATTCATAATAGTAGGATTAAAAGTTTGAATTGTAGTTGTGAGAAGGGACTGAACTTCTATCTCGGTGGATAGAGATGATATCGAACTCAATACCCTCGGTTTCTAAGTAATTAAGGAAAGCACTTGCGTCACAGTCTTCTTCTAAGTAAAGATTAGTAGAATCCATACCTGAATATCGACTGATATCCGTAGAATTCATACCTGACTGTTTGAAAATGTGTTTTGGAACCCGAAGGTAACCGTGAGAAGGAGTATCAATAAAAGTAAGTGTCATAACAAAGGTTTTTGGGTTATCACTCAATCATTACATACGTAACTTAGTGATAATTTAAACCAATGTCAAGTTTTTTTATGAAAATTTCACTTTTTTTCTGTTTTACTGTTCAAAAGTGTCAATTCACCAACGATGCCTGCACCTAAATAGATTACAAACGTCTGAAAGTAGTTAAATTCGTTGCCAGTGATAAATATATCTCCTACTACGAACACTATTGTCATTAAAAGTGCGAAAAATACGGGATATTTCATTATTTGTTGTAATTTAGAATTCTTTTTTTAATAAATCTCTTAATATCGTTCAAATCCATCTGTCTTGACGTAATTTCTATCATTCGTTCCGTCTCTTCGTCCGAATATGGTCTTTGAGCGGTCTTATAGAAGTGGTCTGTGTCTTCAACACACATTTTTTGTTCCATTTGGACTCGTTCCAAGGTATTTAACCAAAAATTTAGGTCACAAGACCATCTTTTTTTGGAAAATTCCCGAATCATACCCGAAATTAGGTCTTCTAAGTATATAGCACCCGTCCTAATGTTGGAATTCGGGTCTCTAACATCTACCATATGGTCTTCGTCTATTCCAAGTTCCACTAAACGTCTGTTAATCTTGTCTTTTAAGGTCATAATAGGTCAAAAAATCTTTCAATTAGTAAAAAAATGATGAAAATACTCCACCCTGCCACTCCAACACCCGCACTTGGGTCATCAGGGTTCAAATGTCTCCGTCCGAAGGTCAAAAGACCACCCGAAATCCCGATTGCAAGTATTAAAAACGTTAATTGTTCAATTGTTATATCCATCTTGTGTTAAATTTTGAGTTCTTTCATCGAATCTACTAAAAACCACCCCGCAAAGACGTAGAACGGCATATTAAATACCCAATATTCCCACATTTCCACCGTCCATCCCGAACTAATAGAAATTGTGAATGCAGCGATTAAACATAGTATTGTTATAAACGTATATTTGAAATTTTCCATCATTTTTGTCCTTTTTTTTTTTACGTGAC
>Ga0209936_1001430_pt1 | contig 12675 bp, 12 predicted proteins | sample SalPonR1_A_D1_MG_FD_185694 | JGI IMG/M metagenome (GOLD analysis project Ga0209936, IMG submission 185694) | Salt pond soil microbial communities from South San Francisco under conditions of wetland restoration - Salt Pond MetaG R1_A_D1_MG... ... | reverse complement strand
ACTGAAGGGATTGAGCCCGGAGCAGCCATCAAGGCTGCAAATCTGATGAGGTGAAAGTCCTCTACCACCAATTTGACAGTTCGGGTGGTTAGTATATCTGATGCATGGTAAGGTAACGAGCCATGTTCTGCTTGGAAGTAAAAGTCGTGGCGGCTTAAATTATTCAAAGGATTTATAGTCGGAACAGTCTGAACGGCGAGCAAACTTGGAGGCTTGAAGGAAGGAAACGAATACTGCAGCCCCGAAATTCCCTTCCTCTTTGAAGCTGTTGAGGGGATATTTGTTTTGCGCTGACCTTGTGGGCTCACAGGGAAAGCCGATGTTCAATAGGAAGAAATGTCAAAATACGCTATTGAAGCAGCCGGGGTAAGGGTTCTTGCATCCAAGGAAAGATTTGCAGAGATAACGATGGGAAAATCCTATTTTCAGCTAAATTAGCAATAATAGCAAAGGCCTATCTTCTAGACTAGAGTCAAAATAGATAGGGGAATCTAGGATTGGCGCATGAGGTTGTAGTAGCTATGAGAGAGGGGTAATGCCTTCTTAAATATAGATAAATATATATTTCCTTAAAGTTAAAATATCTAAGGAGCGAAGAACCTCTGGATACTTAGGTAATCATATGGAAAGATGGTACTCAGAAATCATCTGCAATTTCCAAAGATATGATAGAACATTAAAATGCAAACTAAAGTATTTATTGGTGAATATAGGTGCTACTATTTAAACCTGGGATATTTTAGGAAGGCTTAATGTGAGTAATCCTATGGTTAAAACCGGACTCGAGAAATCCGACTGTCCGGGATTGTAGGGGGGCTCTGAGAAACGTAATCAAAGAGAGCTGGACTGCGGCCTGGTGAGAAATCGATCAGAAAAGCCACCAGACTCTAAAGTATACGCGCTCAGTTTCTACCCGACCGAAATAACGTCCATTGGGAGAGGCTGATGCTTTTTACATAGTAGAAAGCGAAAGTGATATACATGTTAAGCAAGTGTATAACACCACCCCGGGGTCTGAGACCACCGCATGTATTACATTGTTATGATATGGTAACTTGGGAGGCCCTATGATTTCTACGCAGAGAGATAGGATATTACAAGCGATAATAAAGCAAGGATATCTAATATTATAGGGAGTCGGATGACTGCATAGTACCTACGAAATGGATTAAAATCCAGGGAGGGAAGACGGTCACACAAGATCAATCTTGATAGGGAAACATATTCTATACACAGAGATAGGTGAAAATGTGGAAACGAAACTTGAGAGAATAGCAGAATTTGCAAAGAACAATCCAAAAGAGAGATTTACTTCACTTGTACATTTGATAAATGAGGAAATGCTAATAAAATGTCATAATGAAATGGAAGTAGGTAAAGCTTCTGGTGTAGATGAAGTAACTAAGGCTGAATATGAGAAGAATTTACGTAATAATGTAAAGGTCTTAGTAGCTCGGATGAAAAGATAAGCATATAAACCTAAGCCAGTCAAAAGAATATATATCGATAAGGATAATGGTAAGAAACGTCCGTTAGGGATTCCTGCCTATGAAGATAAGCTGGTACAAAAAGCCTTATCTAAGATACTTAATGTTATCTATGAAGAGGATTTCTTAGACTATTCGTTTGGCTTTCGTCCGAACCGCAGTTGTCATGATGCCCTGCGAAGACTAGGGAAAATTATAAGTAAATCCGAGATAGAGTATGTAGTTGATACAGATATCAAGGGATTTTTCGATAATGTAGCCCATGACTGGTTGATGAAATTTGTAGACCATCGTATACAAGATCCCAATTTACAGCGTTTGATAGTACGTTTTCTCAAAGCAGGATTAATGGAAGATGGTAAAAGACAAAAGACTGATCTTGGCACTCCCAAGGGTGGGGTGTGTTCACCAATACTTACAAATCTGTACCTTCATCATGTTGTAGATCTCTGGTTTAAATAACAGTTCGAAAACATATGAGAGGTCAGGCATATATGGTGAGGTATGCAGATGATAGCGCGCTTTACCACACGTTGTTGCTAGCAAGTTGGAAAGCACTTACCTTTGAAAGGAATTCAAAGTAGTCTGAGGTCGGGTATATACAGGTGACTGTTATGTCTAAGCGACCTGATAAACGTCCTAGAACCCAGACCAGGGGCGGAGGCAAAACTGCAGACCGTACCGGAAGGGAATCTCGAATAAAGTATCGTCAGCGTATATTCAACATGTATATCTGGGAGAGTTGAAGTAGGGATGGTTGGACTTCGAGTCGTTGAGTGAAAGCAATATCTCAATTTATCTAAATTGGGACGTCCTCGGTACAAAGAGAACGGTATATAGGGAAAGTAATACGTGGAAGTAGAGGATGTCCAATCATATCCGAGAGGTAATGCGGCATATAAATAGAAGAACTGTGAAGATGCCGTTTATGTATAGATTGGAAGTCGGAACAGGTAATAGTAGCGAAAATGGGGGAAAACAACATAACTTTTCTTTAGTGAAGCACCTGTGATTTAAGCTGAGTTTTCGAAAGGAGGAGGAGCTACGTGATTGCCGAAAAGGCTCAATACACGTCAAAAGAAAAGGTTCGAGTACTCCAGTGGAAACTATATCTTAGTACCAAAGAGAAACCGAATAAGAAGTATTGAATTTTATATGATAAAATTTATCGTATAGACATACTATGGGAAGCCTGATGTAGGGTGAGAGATAATCGTGGTTCAGCGGGAATAGATAAGGTTGAAATAGAAACAATTGAGGATTTTGGTGTAGCACCTATTTGCAGAAAATACAAGTAGAATTAAAAGAGGGAATCTATAAACCGAAGACAATAAGAAGAGCATATATTCCCAAAGACCCATCTCGCAACAAAATGAGACCACTCGGGATACTGGTGGTAGGTAAAAGACAGGATATTACAGGCGGCAGTTAAAATTGTAATAGAGCCTCCTGGAAGGTGTTTTTCAGGAATGTTCGTATGGATTTAGACCTAAGAGAAGTCCACATGATGCAATCAGGAAGGTACGTCGGCATATATTCAATGGATATACAAATGTAATTGATGCTGATTTAAAATCCTATTTTGATACCATTCCACATGAGGATTTAATACAAACAATTAAAGAGAGAATAAGCGACCCGAAGATAATTAAAATGCTTAGATGGTGGTTAAAAACTGGCATAATAGAAGATGGAGAAATCATATTCTCTGATCAAGGAACTTTTTAGGGAGGAGCTATTTCTCCATTGTTAGCAAATGCTTATCTTAATTTATTAGATAGGAACTGGAATAAATTAGGATGAAATAGGGAAGCTAAGTTAGTACGATTTGCCGATGATTATGTTATTCTTACCAAAAGTGATCCTATCCCATGTTATAAAAGAATGAGCAAGTTAATTGATAGATTAGAATTGACCATAAATGAAGAGAAAACAGAAGTAGTAAAAGCTGAAGATGGATTTGACTTTTTGGGCATGCATTTCAGAAGAAAATTCGTCATAAAATAAAAGGCTTAACTAACAGAGATTATACTCCCAGAGTTGAAGATTTGGTAAAGAAAATTAATAGGAAGTTAATTGGCTGGGGTAATTATTTCTGTAAAAGTAATTGTGCCGAGCACTTAATAAAACTATATAATTATGTAAAACAACGAATAAGGATATGGCTTAGACGTAAACATCTAAAACGGGGGTATGGTCATAGAGATTATCACGCTCATTTCTTTCGAAGTATAGGTTTATATTTCTTATCGGGGCGGGTTAAATATCTGCCACTCTGAATGTCTAAGAAGAAAGTTTGCTAGAAAACAGGATAAGGAAAAACCTCATGTCCGGTTTGTGGCGGCGGAGACTGGAAACCTAATAAGGATGAGATATTGTGGTACTCACAAACGACAACCTAAGTTAGTACACCAGTATTCGACCCTACTTATATTCTGTTTTCAATATAAAGAGGATGTAAACCGTTTCTATAAAGCATTAAAGGTTCGTTTGGAAAAGTTTAATCTAGAACTATCAGAAGAAGAGACTAAAATAGTAAAATTAACAGATGATCAAGATAATGATGGTAATAGAACATTTGACTTTTTAGGTTTTACTCATTATATGGGTAAATGTAGAGATGGCATCAAGCGTTTAAAAAGGAAAACCAGCAGTAAAAGATTCAGGAAAAGCATTAGTAAATACAAGAGGTAGATAAAGAATAATAGGACTATACCTGTTAAGGAGTTTATGAAGAAGCTTAATTGAAAGATAGTGGGGACTTATAACTATTATGCGGTTTCTGACAATTTCAAAAGTATACGCAAACTCTATCATAAAATTCTACATCTAGTGTTCAAATTGCTAAACCAACGCAGTCAAAAGAGAATCTTTAGTTGGGAAAAATATGAACTTTTCTTAAAGAAATATACCATTAGAAGGCCAAGGATCAAAGTGAATCTTTACTAATTGGATTGCAAATTTATGTGAAAGATTAAGTGAGGAGCCGCATGCCATAATATGGATAGTATGGTTCTATAGAAGAGTTGGATTGGAAAGATCCGCTTACTCGAAAAGGTCATCGAAAGGGTTTGAGTAATGGCTTGACTCATTTTGGGTTTAAGCCGATAGGAATTATGTGTAGTTTTTTAAGGTCAGTAATAATTTCATTTAATGGAGTAGAGCCACCTAAACTGTTATTACTGTTTTCATAAAAAAAGCGGCTAACTTTTCAAGATCTTTGTTAGCAATTTCTTCTAAGATAAAAGATTCCAGTATTGTTATTGAGGCTTCAGAGAAGACATCAAGAGGAACCTCTTCTTTTAGGTCAGAGGACTTAAGAAAAACCAAGCTTAAAACCCTGTTTTTCTTACTGCGGATATTTTTAACCAACTTATATCTAAAGCGAGTAAGTTCTCTTAAAGGACGGTAAACTTATTCGGAGATTGCAGGTTTGTGGATAAAGTCGATAAGTTTATTGCAGCCTGGTTTATTGTTTCTAACCTTAAAGGAGTGCAAGATATCTTTTCCATCCTGGTTTATGGTATGAGCCATAAGAGATTCTTTGAAAACATCAATACCGACACACATTTTTTGGGTAGAATCACCTCCTTTGAATGAGGAATGTAAAAAAGATAAACAGGTTAAGTCCCTGATAGACTGACAACTCGACAGTTTCGCGATTAGAATTCACCGCAGGGTTTTGAGTACAACCCCAATCTTTACTGAGTGTCGGGAAAACAAAGCTGGAAACTTAATACGAGTTAGAAGTACAGATCAGCTTCAGGGGAACATTTTACTCTAGTAGTCATACAAAAAGTATGCTACAGGGGGAAACTAAAACTACTCTGGATATCTTTTGATATCATTTTATCAGAGACTTAGCCCAAAATTAAAGAAATTCGAAAGAAATGTTAACTAATTGTGGATATGCCGCTAATGTTGATAATGGGGACAATTAAAGAACAAATTGCCTAAATTATCTACACCGCTTGGAAAACTAAAGAACAAGTTTACCACATTTCCACAATTACGACGATGACTGCGGCTACTGATTTAAATAAATCAAGTTTGTCATAATTACTATATATTTATGGGGATCTATTAATGATCTCTAACCATATTATACGAGGGGGTATACTATTGAAGATAAAAAGATATAAGTCTTCTGAGATTGCAGTTGGTATTGATTTAGGTGGCACTACATTAACAAGTGGTATTATAACAAAAGAGGGAGAACTGCTTCATAGTTTTAAAGAAGATACCCCATCTTCATTCACTGTAGAAGATTTCATAAAAAAAATAGATGAGATCATCGATAAATATGCAACCTTAACCGACATCGAACAAGAGTCCTTAAATATTGGTGTCGGCGTTCCATCTTTGGTTACCGAAGATAAGATCATAATAAATGCCCCAAATTTACATTGGAAAAATATTAATTTGGTTAAGCTCGTAAAAGAAAGATTAGATTATTCAGTAGATATAGAGCACGACGTTAAATGTGGTTGTATCGCAGAAAAATTAATGGGGGCGGGCAAAGATGAAAACGACTTTGTTTACTTAACGATCGGGACTGGAATCGGGGCTGCGATCATAATGGATGGTAAAATAAGAAAAGGTAGTAACGGTTGTGCGGGAAACCTGGGCCATTGGGTTATAGATCCAAAAGGACATCTATGCAACTGTGGTTTAAACGGTTGTCTAGAAAGATATGTGGCCAGTCCAGCTATTATCAGAAAAGCAAAGATGAAAATGCAGCAGGGTTGTGATTTTAATGTTGATAAGGATGAGCTGACATCTAAATATATTTTTGAAAATATCGAGGAAATACAAGAAGCCAAAGAAATTATAGAAAATGCGGCTGTAAAATTGGGTCTTATATTCTCGAGGATAGTTACAATGATAGATCCTGGTTTGATAATAATTGGTGGGGGCATTGGCAGAGCTAGCAAATATTTTTATGAAAGAATTAATAAGGTTATAAAAAACAATGTTGAATGTCGTTTCGCACAAAGTACTAAAGTTGTCCCTGCATTATTAGAGGAATCCGTATTAGTAGGTGCTGGTTTAATCGCATTTAAAGATATTAGGCAAAAATATTTTTAAACTTCTAAAAAAATTATTTGAAATTTCTCTTTATATCATTTCGAGAATTCAGTTAGAAAGTAGGAATAACTATGAATAAAAACGAGATTTCAATTTCTGCTTCTTTGATGTGTGCTGATTTACTAAATTTAAAAAATGAACTGAAATTACTTAAGGAAGCAAATATAAATATACTTCATTATGATATGATGGACGGTCATTTCGTTCCGAATCTGGGATTAAGTATGTCTTTATTAAAAAATGTACAAAAACATAAAGATGATTTCGTTATCGAAGCCCATCTTATGGTTGAATCTCCCCATATTTTTATACCCATATTAGCCGAAAATAATGCTGATTTTATCATTATACACGCTGAGGTCACTGATAATTTATTTAGGTTGATTGACCTCATAAAAAGCCACAACTGTAAGGCCGGAATTGCTTTAAATCCCGCCACGCCATTATCGCACATTGAATATGTATTAGGCGAAGTAAGCTTAATACTGATGATGACGGTTGAACCTGGATATGCAGGACAAAAATTTATTGATGAGATGATCCCCAAAATACGAAAATTGAGTAGAATCATTAAAAAAAATAATTATGATACCATAATTGAGGTTGATGGAAATATTAATAAAAATACGATTCCTAGGGTTGTAGATTCGGGGGCAAATATTTTGGTGGGTGGTTCATCCGGACTGTTCAGAAAAGAATATAGTTTAAAGGAAGCAGCTTATCAAATGCTTAACTGTCATAAATAAAATATATTGAGAAAGGATGATTATAAGTGGAAATTTTCAAGCCTCAGAATAGCATTATCAATTTTGATGATTTTAGCTTAACACCGAAAGGAGATCTGATTAAAAGAAGGTTAAAAGATATGTCATTTATGTACCAAAACCAGGAAGCTGTAAAGAAACTAATTGATGAAAACCCATTGATCTATGAATTTTACAACGTCGAAATACCCGAAGAAAAAGGTCATCTACAGCACTGTTTAACAGTACTATATCCGGGTAAAATTGGAAAAGAATATTATATGACAAAAGGACATTTTCATAGTATTAAAAATACGGCAGAAGTCTATATAACTTTTTCAGGTGAGGGCAGAATACTGATGCAAAATACTGATGATGAAACAGAAATACTCAAGATAAATAAAGGTGTGATGTCTTATATACCTCCTTATTACGCCCATCGCACGATTAATGTAGGAAAAGAACCGTTGGTCTTTTGTGGTGTCTATCCAGGCGATGCAGGACATGAATATGGAATTATTGAAAAAAAGGGGATGGCTGAGCTTATAGTTGAAGAGAATGATGAAATAAAAATCATCGATAACCCTGAATATAAAAATTGAGGGGAAGGTTTATCTATGAAGGATAATTTTAAAGATCAATATGTAATACTGACAGATTTTGATAAAACCATCTCTATTAATGATGTGGGAGCCCTTATACTTGAAAAGTTTGCTGAACCGGGCTGAGTAGAATTAGAAAAACAAAGAAAAAGTGGTAAAATCGGATCGAAAGAATGCTGTCTAAAACAATACCCTTCTATAAAAACGGAGAAGGGTAAGATGAATGAGCTTATCTTAGAACAGAAGATTGACCCTGATTTCAAAAATTTTTTTAAGTTCATTAAAAATAAGGATATCAAATTGGCTATAGTTAGTGATGGATTTGACTTCTATATCAATAAGATCTTAAAAAAATATGATATATGTGATATAGAATGCTACTGTAATAAGATGGAATACCACCCAGATGGATTAAAAATAAAATTTACCTATCAAAATCCTCGTTGTGATATATGCGGCTGCTGTAAATCAATGGTGGTGAATAAATACTTAAGTAAAAATAAAAAGGTGGTTTTTATCGGTGACAGTTATGGAGATTCATATGCGGTGAGGATTTCAGATGTAGTATTCGCAAAGGATAAATTAAGTAAGTTTTGTAAAAAAAATGACATCACACATGTTGAATATAATAATTTCGCTGATATATTATCACATCTAAAAAAGATGGATTTTTCAGATCGCTTCGAGTTTATAAACAATAGAAAATGTATAATGATTGACGAATAACTGTTTTGATATCATTTTAAAGAAAAAACTGTGTTCTATTAAGGGATAACAGTAAATTTGAGATGGTCTAAGATAACTAACTATCTTTGATCATGTTAGGAGGATATACTATGAACTCTCGTGAATTGATAATGAATGCCGTTGGCCATAAAGAAACGAAAAAAATACCAATCGATTTTGGAGGTACGACAGTTACCGGTATTTCTGCTTCTGCTTATAAGAATTTACTTGACCATCTTGACCTAGATGAAGAAATAAAAATATTTGATGTTATGCAGCAGATCGCACATGTAAGTGATGATATTAAAGAAAGATTTAATTCTGATGTTGATTCCCTTTACCGGCCCAGGCCCAGATTCAATATACCTATATACAAGGGCTGGAAGAAAGTTAAATTAGATGAAGAGACTGAGTATCTAATCCCTTCTGGCTTTAATCCGATAAAAGAAGGTAAATATATAGTCATCAAAGATAATGAAACAGTCATCGCAAAAAAAGCGGGTAAGACAGATTGGTTTAATGTAGTCTATTACCCAATGGAAGATAAAGATAATATAGAAGATCTAAAAAATATTAAACTGCCAAAATACAGTGAAGAAGATCTAGATTATCTAAAAGAAAAGGCTGAAGATCTAAGAAAGAAATCAAATAGAGCAATTGTTGGCACTATAGGTAAAGAGATATCGGCTAGCCTTTTTGAAAGCGGTCAATTTTTAAGAGGATACGAGAACTTCATGATTGATATAGCAGGTAATAGAAAATATACAGAATATTTACTAGATCTATTTGTGGATAACTTTAAAATAAATTTTAATTTATTTAACGAGGCAGTAAATACGAATATCGATATTTTAAAAATTTCTGATGACTATGGTGGGCAAAGTAACTTACTAATCTCACCTGATGTTTTCAAAAATGTATTTAAACCGAGGATGAAAAAAATTATAAAACACGTAAAAGATAACAGTGATTATAAGATATTTTTTCATTGTGACGGTGCTATTTATGATATAATCCCAGATTTAACCGAAATAGGAGTTGATATTCTTAATCCGGTTCAACTTACAGCCGAAGGAATGGATATAAATAAATTAAAGAATAATTTCGGCAGGGATCTCACATTTTGGGGTGGAGGTATAGATAACCAGAAATTAAGAGGTATGAATATTTCTGATATAGAAGAACAAATAAAGCGTCGTTTAGAAATTTTTAGTAAGGGGGGGGGATATGTATTCAGTACTGTCCATAATATACAAGCAGAGACTAATCCTCAGAAGATCATTAAAATATTCGAAACGGTAAATAATTTTTATTAATTGAAGGAGGCGATTATTATCAAAACATCTTTTATCACAGACCAATTAACAATGGACTTCGAAAAAGCCTTACACATAATAAGTAATAAAGGGTTTGAGTATATTGAAGTACACTCACTCTGGAATAAAACTATAGAAGAATTGAGTTATTCAGAAATTAAGAGGGCAAAGAAGCTGATTGATAAATATAAGTTAAAGGTTTCCTGTCTATCTTCTAGTTTGTTTTTAATGTGTCCCTTATTTAAAGATATCGAGTCACTGGGTCAATTCAGCAGTAAATTTATAACTTTTAAAGGTGATTATAAAAACCACGTAGAATATTTGATGAAAAGTATCGAATACAGCCAGGTTTTACAAACCGATTATATAAGGATATTCCCTTTTAAAAAAGAAGCAAATAGTAACCCATCATATAAAGATATCATCGGGGAGATCTCGGAATTACTTATAGAACCAGTTAGAATGGCTAAATATAAGAACAAGGTATTGGTCTTGGAAAATTGTCCACACACCTATCTACCCACGGGGATTATGACAGTTGATGTTATCAAAGAAATAGATAATAGTTCTTTACAGTTATTATGGGATGTGGGCAATAGTTTTAAAGCGCCAGCAGTCGATTATTTTCAAGTTGATCTAAATATTTTCGTTGAGTATAAAAAAATTAAAGACAACATCGGATATTGTCATATTAAAGATTTTAAAATGGATGAAAATAGATACGAACACTTCACTTATGGAGAGGGGATTATTGAGTACTCAAAATTACTAAAGATATTTAAAGAAGATAATTTCGGCAAATTCTTATCTTTAGAGCCAGAGGTATCTTATGATGATACATTAAAGAGCATTGACAATTTTATTAATCAAATTACAAAAATTGAAAACAAAGGATGATAGAATATGAAAATATTAATCACTCCTCGTTCATTTGCTTCCACCTCCAAAAAACCAATGGAAATATTAGAAGAGGAAGGTTATGAAATAATACGAAATGATATGGACAAACCTTATCAAAAAGAAGAAATGTTAAATCTCGTTGAGGATATAGACGGTATAATCATCGGTATCGATCAATTTGACCGTGAGATAATAGATAAGGCTAATAAATTAAAAGTAATTTCTAAGTACGGAACAGGCTACGATCAAATCGATATAGATTATGCTGCCAAAAAAGGTATCCCAGTTACTATAACACCGACTGCCAACATAAATGCTGTGGCAGACCTTGCTTTTGGATTAATAATCGGTTTAGCTCGCAGAATCCCAGAAGCAGATAGAATAATGAGAAAAGATCAGTGGCAAAAAGTTATTGGACATTCAGTATGGAAAAAAAATCTTGGGATAATAGGTTTAGGTAAAATAGGTAAGCAGGTGCTCAAAAGAGCTGAAGGTTTTAATATGAATGTTTTAGCATTTGATGTAGATAAAGATAAGGAATTTAATAAAAAGTATGAATTTAAATATGTGAAATTAAATGAATTGTTAGAGAAATCTGATTTTGTAACAATTCATACTCCCTTAAATAAAAATACAAAAGATCTTATCACGATAAAAGAATTGAAGAAGATGAAAAAGGATTCATATATCATAAATACCTCCCGTGGAGGTATAGTTAACGAAAAAGATCTACTGATCGCATTAAAAGAGAATGAAATAGCGGGGGCTGCCTTAGATGCTTTTGAAGATGAACCGCCAGAAGATGATAAATTTAAAAATCTAGAAAATGTAATATTGACCCCGCATATTGGTGGTTATACAGATGAAGCTATCGAAAATATGGGAGTTAAATCAGTCAAAAACTTGATCGATACACTAAAAGGAAAAGAATCAAAATACGTAATTAATAAATGAAAATAAGGGGTGTGAAATATTATGACAAACAAAATAGAAACACTAAAAAAAATCTATGATAGAGGCATAATCGCTGTTATAAGAACAGAAAGTGCAAAAAAGGCAAAAAAAATATCAAAAGCGACCAAAGATGGTGGGATAGATATCATAGAAATCACCATGACAGTTCCCGGAGCATTAGATATTATTGAAGAACTTGCAGATACTTATAGAGATAGCAAAATCACTATAGGAGCTGGTTCTGTACTAGATGCTGAGACAGCAAGATCTTGTATTTTAAAAGGAGCTGAATTTGTTGTAGGTCCAGCCCTCAATTATGATATGATAAAATTGTGTAACCGTTATAATGTAATAGTTGCTGCAGGTGCAATGACACCAACAGAGGTAATAAATGCTATGGAAGCAGGTGCAGATATTGTTAAGATCTTTCCCGCTTCTTTGTTTGGTTCAAAAATAATTAAATCAATCAAAGGTCCAATTCCCCAGGCGCGTCTGATGCCCACAGGTGGGGTGAATAAGGAGAATGTCAAAGAATGGATTAATGCTGGTAGTTTTGCTGTGGGAGTTGGTGGTGCGATCTGTAGCGGTGCTAAAGATAACGATTATAAGAAAATAACTGATGATGCACAAGATTTCGTAAAAAAGATAAAAGAAACGCGAGGTTAATAATTATTATTATACATATTATCCTCTGAATAGTTTATAGTAGATTAAATATATAATTTTTTTTAACATTTAATCCTTTTAAATCCTTGACATCATAAGATTATTTTGGTATTATACATCTTAAATAATTATAATTACATTTATAAATATTTAAATAACTGTGATTGGGAGTAGTAGATTCAGATAATCTTTT
>Ga0209936_1001424_pt1 | contig 12713 bp, 3 predicted proteins | sample SalPonR1_A_D1_MG_FD_185694 | JGI IMG/M metagenome (GOLD analysis project Ga0209936, IMG submission 185694) | Salt pond soil microbial communities from South San Francisco under conditions of wetland restoration - Salt Pond MetaG R1_A_D1_MG... ... | reverse complement strand
TTCAAAAGGTTCAAACATTAATAATCACTCCAAAACTCTATGATACTTTAATTATATCATAGATAATGGTTGATTTAGAGGGTAAAACCGAAATAATTTTAGTGTTTTAAAGAAATTTTAGACTTTTTGCAGTGTAATCATCAATTGTTGTAAAATAATCAACTAAAAGAAATAGGTTAACATAAGCCTCGTTATGTTAACTAAATCCGATAACATTTGATATGACAGTGATTATGGAAGGTATGAAAATATTAGCTTTACAAATTAGTTAACATAAGATACGCTATTTGTGGAAATGTTTCATAAAAAGAGGGGGATATTTATGGGAAACAGAGTAGAATCAATCCGAGATAAAAGAAAGATAGCCACTATTAAAAATATGTTGAAGGGAAGCAATAAAACAAGAGACTATATCTTATTTTCTCTTGGTATTAATCTCGGTTTGAGGATTGGAGATTTGTTGAAAATACAGGTTAAAGACTTATTCGATGTTGATGATAATATAAGAGAGACCTTTGAAATTGTAGAAGAAAAAACGAAAAAAAGAAATGTTGTTTTAATTAATGAAAATACAAAAGAAGCTTTAAAGTACCTAATTGAAAATGAACCTACTGTTTTAAATAATAGAAACAATCATATCATCTACAATACAAGGAATAAATATGAAAGCATCACCAGAATTCAGGCCTATAAGTTAACTAGAAGCTGGTGTGATAAAGTAGGTTTAGAAGAAATCGCTATAGGTTGTCATACCTTGAGAAAAACCTGGGGATATCAGGCTCACAAAGAAGGTATCTCTATTGAGGTTATACAGGAGAAGTATAAACACTCTTCTACCTCTACTACTCGACATTACCTTGGTATAGAACAAAAAGATGTTAATGAGGCATATAAAAAGGTTAATTTGTAATACTTATCTCTAGGTTTGGTTTATCTTATTTTCCATAAACAATCAATAAGTCTAAGCCTGTGATTTCTATCAATTCCTCTCTTCTTTCTATAAACTCCTCCATGACAGGAAGAAGCCTTCTCAAAACTTCTCATTAATCTATATTTTAGTTTTATTAATTTGATATAACAGAGAACATTGTCTTCATATAATCCTCTTATTTCAACTCTTATAATCTATCAATAGTATTTCCTCTACTTGATGCGTTTAATTAATACATAACTATCATCCTCTCCCTACGTAGACTGTATACGTCTACAGTAGACCTAACTTTTCTATGTCTACAGTTTACGTCTACGTTTACTTTATTATTTTGTTAGTAGAGATTGGAACAGGAGTTGCTGCTGGAAAGTGTTAGAAAACTTTGGTGATTGCAGTCGGAGCAGTAGTTTGGGAAGGTTTCTATTCTGTAGGCATGAAAAAAAGTCAGCAGGAAGATTGAACATCTCCCGCTGACTTATTTGTCAAACATTTATTTCTTTTTCACCGTTTCATTTTAGTAGACATTTGCTGTATTTTAAGCTTATCTTTTGGTAACTATGAAGTCATGTCAAGTAAGCTATTATACTGTTTATATTTCTATATTTTTACTGTCTACTTTTTTGAAACAGATCAATTTTTAACAATTATAAGCAGGAATTTAATAATTTGTGTTTAAATATATTCATTAATTATTGAAATAATTTTAAAGGGGGAGATTAATAATGACTATCTTAAAAGAACTAGTTAATTATTTTAAAGATTGGATTAAAATTATACTATTAATTTTTAAATCACTCAGTTATGATCGAGCTGAAATAATTTATCTTAAAATGCAGTTAGCTCAATATGATCATTTAGTAAAAACTAAAAAAATTGCACGGCCAAAAAGGACTACTTTTGCTTTTAGAAAATTAGCAGTTATGATTTCAAAATTTCTTCCTAACTGGAAAGAGATTACATATAACTTTTCTCCTGCTACAGTTATTAGATGGCAGAGAGAAAGTTTTAAAAAACACTGGAAAAATTTATCTAAAAAGGCTGGGAGACCATCTATTTCAGAAGATATGATAAGACTAATAAAACAGATTTCTAAAGAAAACCATCTTTTATCACCAGAAAAAATACATGAGCAATTACTTATTAAAAATATCAAAAATCCGCCAGCTCCTAATACTATAGCTAAATATATTCCTGAAACCAAAAATGATCCAACTGAAAAGCAAAAACAATCTTGGAAAATATTCCTTAAAAATCATCATCCAAATATTTGGGCTGCAGATTTCTTTACTGTTCCAACATTATTAAATAAAGTTTTATATGTATTGGTTGTTATTGAACATAGATCAAGAAAGATAGTTCATTTTGGAGTTACATATTCGCCTAATGCAAAATGGGTTATTCAACAATTTAGGGAGGCTACCCCTTATGGAAAAGCTCCAAAATACTTGATTCATGATAATGATCCTATTTTTAGAGCTAAAATTTTTCAAGATTTTTTAAAAACTACAAATATTAAATCAAAAAGAACTGCTTATAGATCTCCCTGGCAAAATGCTTATGCAGAAAGAGTTATTGGTACTTTAAAAAGAGAATTAACAGATCATTTAATTATTCTAAATCAAGTTCATTTATCTAAACTTATGAGAGAATATGTAGAAAAATATTATAATACACACAGAACTCATCAGGGTTTAGATGGAAAAACACCGATTCCATCTCCTGACTACCCAGAAACAACTGCAGAAAATACAAAGTTAAAAGCAACTCCTATTTTAAATGGTTTATACCACACATATGAAAAAGTCGCTTAACCATTTTTTAAAATATAAATTTTTTAATCCTTTAATTTGAAAGGATATTTTGCCATGCTTAAAATTTTATAATGTTACTGAAATCGAATATTTAATAACAAAAAAGCAGATCCAGCTGAGTTACCTTTCTTAAGTTCAGCCTAATCTGCTTACTTTTTTGCCTATTTTTTTGTTAATTATAATTTTTGAAGTGGACAACCAGGTAGTCATTAAAATGATATATCCTTATTCCGGTCTTTGATCCGGTTTTCGGGGTATTCGCTGCAGTTTTTAAGTTAGGCAGCGAGATACAAAAGAAGAAAACCCATCCCCCGGCTGTAAGACCGGAAAGATGGGCCTTTCTTTATTCCGCAAGTCCGCACTTTTTATGCGGCGTACCGGCGATACTTTTCGACAAAATCCGGGTGGTAACCGGTACCATTGCGAGCGGAGCGAGCTTGCTACTTCGTCAACTAGGTTGACTTATTGAGTAACGTATCGTATTATTTAATCAGCTGCTACAGTCATTGCAGCAGTTACAGTAATTGTGCCACTAATTCCATCTTCAGTTGTTATAGTAATTTCATCATCTACTGCAATATCACTACCACCAGTAAGCTCACTCAGATCAAGATCTTCAGTATGAACACCTTGATCGAAGTTGAGGTTTACGTTACCTTCTTCATCAACTGCGACAAGTGCGCCTGCTTCTGCAGCATTGTAAGTTACAGTAGCAGGTTTGACGCTATCATCATATTCAAGTACTCTATTACCGAATTCATCTACAGCTGTAATATCTGAAGTTGGATTCGAGAAGGTTATTGTAGTTCCTGATATATCATCACCAATCGTAATGGCAAGTTCCGAAGCATCTGCTGCTTCAATTGTCAATGAAGCACTACCATCATTATTAAAGGTTGTAGTAGGATCAGTATAGAGGTCATATACTTCAACCTGAATATCTTGCTCAGCATATGCTACAGGATCTAAACCTGCATAATCTGCTTCTTTTGCCGGTACAGTTATGGTTGCAACTCCATTTTCGAATGTAATGCTGCGGTTATAGAATCTACTTGTATCGATAAATGTAACCTTGGCATCATATTCTCCGTTAAGTTCTTCTATGACTTGTGCAGTGTCTTGGTCGTCTTTCACTGTCAGTGTTAGAATTACATCATCACCGGCAGTGTAGACATTATCTTCTGCATCCAGTTCTATAGTTGAAGCCGCGGCATCTACTTTATACATTGTTATATTAACTGTGTCATCTCCAGCAACAGTAAATGTACCCTCTGCTGTGGTGTATGCATCATTCTCAATCTTGTAGCTATAGGTGCCTGCTACCAGATCAATGGTGTCACCATTATTAAAGGTCGTATATTCATTAAACCCATTCTCAAGGTCTTCATGATATACTGTCAAGGTAGATCCATCTATACTAGTGGCATCATCACTTTCTAACACATTAACAGTTACAGTATATGGGTTAATGTTGAATACAGATGCAGTTTCTCCTAGAGCCTCAACAGTTATCTTGTTAATGTCTGCAACATCCGAGAAGCGTGAGAAGTTCTCAAGGTTAATATTTCCACTGTTATTTCCAACTGTTATTGTTGCTTGACCCACTAATGCTTCACTTAACATATTACTTGCACTAGATAGGTTAACTACAGCACTCTCAACTTCATCGGTATCTACATTCTCGAAAGTAACAGTAACATCTATATCATCTGACCGGGTATATGGATCTTCGGCTGTATCATCATACGAGATGTTAAGATTACCAACACTTGTAAAGTCAGCTGTCTGAGCCGGTGCTTCAATTGTAAGGCTTTCCGGATCAAGAGCCTGTAGGACATCAATTGTAGCTGTAGGAGTGTTTTCTCTTGCTGAAGCTTCAACGACTATATCCCCTGTGGCTTCTTCATCTTCGGCTACATTTAATTGTGCGGTTGCAATACCATCAGAACCTGTGTTGGCGGTTACTGTACCATCCTCATCTGCACCTTCTAATCCAGTATTTTCAGCATCGTCACCTGTAATACTAAATACAACATCTTCATTTAGCATGGGGTTGCCATCGTTATAGGTTAATTCAGCAGTAACAGTTATGTTACTACCCTGTTCGACTTCTGCATCCCCAGCGTCAATGGTTAAGTTAAATGTTGGATTGAGTTTTTCTACTGTTCTTGTAACTCCATCAATGGTTACATCTAATTTCTCTACGTTAGCGAAATCATCAAATTCAGTATATTCACCAACAAGGGTTGTTATATCGTCTGCACCATCTGTGAAGTTTCCGGTATAGGTCTGTGTTTCACTTACTTCATCTTCTGTACCCAGACCCTTATAAAGAGTTACATCTACATCTTTTGCTGTGATTATTGTGTCACCGGCTTTATCAACTGCATCAACTATACTGATACTTCCGGTAAAATCATCAAAGTCTACAGGTGAATCCACTGTAAATGCATCCGCTGTTTGAACTACATCTACGGTAGAAGTAGCTGTGTCAACCTCTTGTTCGCCGTCAGCCCAGGTTGCTTTTATACTAAACTCATAAGCCCTCTGGTCTTCAGAAACTTGAAGAGTAGCTACTGCCTGTGCCTCGTAAGTATCAGGATCCTCACTAACTAATACCTTCTGTACCGTAACAGGATCAGAGGTTATAGTAGTACCTTCTGCTATATTAATAGCTTCAGGTGCAGTTATCTCAAAGGTCACAGTCTGACCAACAACCTTATCCAGATCATCAGAAGCTATGGTAGCGGTGAAATCTACTGTACTACCTTGATCAACTGTAGCTTCATTATCTAGACTCAATGAAACATCCAAATTAAGTCTATTAACTGAAGCAGTTACAACGCCATCATTAGCAGTTGGAATCTGTACCTCTATTTCATCAACTTCTCCAGGAGTCAGATCATATGCATCAAGAAGTCCTAAAGAGGTAGATATAGTTCCACCAGCAAAAACAACATCATTTTCAGTAGTAGTTACAGTAACATCATTATCAGTAGTAGTTACAGTAACATCATTATCAGTATCCCTGAATATTAATGTCACATCTACTGTTTCCGCAAAGGCTACATCTGCAAGATCTGTCGCAGATAAGTCTATTACTGTATTAGCTTGGTCATCCCATTTTTCTGGGGAAGTTATTGTTAATTCTTTCATGGCCTGGCTTACATCGATAACTGCAGTTTCTACTGCATTTCCAGTACCATCAGATGAGTAATAACCCCAGTGTGCTTTTACTTTTATATCACTAGATGATACTTCATCATCACCTATTGTAAGAGTAGTAGTTGCTTCTCCGTTCTGTACAGTAACTGTTTCATCAGTTAGAACAGTATTCTCGGAGTCTGCATTTACTACTTCCAGAGTTACTTCCTCATTACTTACTCCCGTTTCTCCTACATCGAGTGAAACTGTAATATTTGTAGTTTCGCTCTGTAACAGATCTGTTGATTCAGCTGTTACCGAATAGTCTGCATTCAGATATTCAACTGAAACAGGTTCTACTGGAGCAATCTCAACTGTGATCTTGTGAATATCATCGACACTGGTGATATCATTTTCATCATTAGCGGTATCGGCATTTATGTCAATGTCATTTTCTGCTACTTCATCAGTTAGGTCTGGATCAGTACCAATAGTGATTGTATCACCATCAGCAGTAAAGTCCCAATCAGTCAGAGTATACTCATCGGTAACTCCTGTTTCCAGGTTTTCCAGAGTGACAGTAACATCAGTAACTGAAGTGTATGCTTCATCAGCATAATCGTCAACATCTAATGTAAGATTAAATGGATCTACAATATCTTGACCCTTTTCAGGACTTGTAATTGCAACTTCATTTACTGTCTGGAGTACATCTATACGATCCCCGTCAGGAGTACTTGCATTTGCACCTTCACTAATTGATGCAGTTATATCAATATAGCCTGGGTCTGCACTTACTGCTCCTACATAGAGATCGACACTGGCTTTACCATCGGCATCAGTATCAACATCGAGGGTATCTCCAGTTACTCCGTCTTTTCTAAGTTCCATATCAACATCAGTGAGGTCAGCTGGTTCTGTAATTTCAAATGTTACGGTTTCATTCTCCAGAGGTGTGTCGTTATATTCTACTACAACAGGTATTGTATTTACAGAGTTTTGCTCAACCTCTGCCAGAGCTGTTTCCCAATCAAATTCAACTGTATATACAGGATTTAGATTTGTTACTTCTGCGGTTAGATCACCTGATACTACATTAATTGTACCTAAGTCAACTACACTGAAGCTATCCAGTTCAATATCTGAACCTGCATCTTCATTGACATTTAGTGTAGCTTTACCATCTTCACCAAATTGTACATCTGTTTTGGTGACTTCCTGTACAACATCTTCAGCGGTATTTGTAAAGGTTATAGTCAGGTCTTTTTGTGCTGAGTAAGGATCTCCTGCTTTATCTGAAAGCAGTAATTCGAGATCAAAACTAGTACCTGTAAGTGTTTCGTAATCGGCAGGCTTGGTAATGCTCAGCGTATCAAGAACCTGAGTTACATTCACTGAATCAGTTGTTTCCAGATTCAACCAGGTAGCCTTGACTTCAATTGCACCGGCTGATTGGTTTTCACCCAGTGTCAGGTCAACTGCAGCCTGGCCGCTTTCACCTGTTGTATCACTTGCTGCACTAAGAACTGTACCTTCTGCAACATCGCCGACTATTTCGAATGATACATCTTCTCCGACAATGGGATCGCCATTGGGATCGGTCAGGGTTGCAGTGAAGGTTACAGGATCTCCGCCCTGAGGTACTTCATCATCAGATTCAAGTACCAAACTATTATCTGCATAAACGAACTTAGCCTGTGCAACAGTATCTTCATTCAATGTAATAGTCTTCTCTGCAGTAGTGTACTCTGTGCTTCCAATGATCCAGCGATCAAATGCATAGTTAGCATCTGGAGTCGCGGTTAAGCTAACTTCTGTTCCTGAAACATATGTGTGTACACCTTCTGCAGGTGTTGTTGTTCCTAATCCTTCACCAGTATGCTCAACTGTAAGCTTGGTGTCGGTGAATACAGCGGTTATACTCATATCTTCGGCTACATTAATAACTTCAGTAGCCTCAGTAGATACAAGATCTCCGGTCCACTCTTTGAATGTGTAGTCTGCATCGGCTGTAGCGGTGAGAGTTACTTCTTCACCTACACTGTAGAAATCCTTCTCGGGATCTACCGTTACGCTACCATTGCCTTCTACAGCAACATCAAGCGGTACGGTTACCTCTACACTGAATGTCTGAGAAGAGGTGTACTCTATTGCACCAGTGTAAGTGGAAGTAACGGTTACCTCGGTAGTTCCGCCGGCTACGCCAGCCAGTGTGAGCTCAGAACCTTCTACGGTTGCTGTGGCTACACTTTCATCTGCGGATACTGCGGTAAACGTTGCTGCGTCCTCAACTTCACCGTTGAAGAGAGCTGAGAGTGTTAGCGTAGTCTCAGTTCCTCTACCGATTACCTGGTCTTCAAGCTCATCGGCACCTTCGAAGGTATTTACATCTACTGCAAAAGTCTTCGGTGCTGCAACATAGCTGCCCTTTGTGGCGTTCACTGTCACGGTCGCTGTGCCCTGCGCTACTGGTGTCACTGTCAGGGTACTACCGTCGACAGCTACCGTTGCTACTGCAGTGTCGCTGCTTTCTGCGGTAAAGGTAGTATCTGCGCTTACATCTGTTCCGTCAAGCTCTGCAGTCAGGGTTACGTCTTGAGCATCCTTACCATCCTGCAGCACTACATCGTCAACAGGATCGATAACCAGATCAAGCATTATCAATTCGATGCTGTCGCTGACTACTGCGCTTACGTTACCTGCTTCGTCTTTGAACTTGGCATATACGGTCTTTACTCCGTCTTCTGCGGTCAAATTCCAGGTCTTGGTGGCTGAAAAGTCTTCCCAGGTTGCTCCTGCGAAGTCCTCGCTGTTGGAGACCATCATTTCTACATCGAGGTCGTCTGTGGCTGCGAGTCCGAGTTCTACCTCGTCATTCTCGGTAGTTGCGTCTCCGCCGTTGATGACTAATGATGTTCCCTGAGGAGCGGTCCTGTCAACTCCTACCTCGCCAACCTGTGTATCTAGAACATTCCCGGCTGCGTCTTCTGCAACTACGGAAACTGTGTATGTTCCTTCGGCCAGGTTACCGCCGTCGTATGTTACGCTATAGCCGTTCTCTACGGCTGTCTTGCTGGCGGTTCTCGCCTTATCGTTTACCTTGAGTACTATGCTGTCTGCTACTACGCCGGAAAGTTCATCAGTGACGATAGCCTCTATATCTACCAGTGTATCTTTGGTAGGTGATTCGGTTTCAAGAGTTGCTTCCGGTGCATCCGGATCGTAGTAGGTGCTTACGCTTGCGCTGTCTGTCAGGTCGAGAGCATTGTCCGAAGATGTTACCTCAATCGTGTTATCTCCCGTTTCTGCTAAGGTAACTGTGTGGGAGAAAGTCAGATCTCCGGCAACGGTCGCTTCTTCTCCTCCAACCATGACAACTGCGTCGCGGTTAACGCTACCTGTGACCTCTACAGTTTCTTCGGTAGAGTACTCAGGCAGTGCGTCCACACTCAGTACGAGCTCCGCAACTTCTACGCTAGCGGCTGCTTCTACTGCATCAGGATTGTCAACATCTGCGGAGAAGGCTGAGATGTCGAGTGCTCCTGCGAATTCGTATACGCCAGTTGTATCGGCGTCATATGTGTCCGAGCTCCAGGTGACTGGTACGGTAATGGCGTCCCCTTTGCTCAGGTTAACTTCTACTTCTACAGGAAGCTTATCTATGGCACCGTCAACTGCTGTGCCCAGCTCTACTTCCTGGTCTTCTATTACAGTTGCTACATCGGTGACTGCCGCCTTGGCGGAGACAGTTACATCTACACCGAACGACTTCTGGACTGCTTCTCCCTCTAGTGCTGAAGCAAAATTAAGGGTTGCAGTCAGGGTCACAACTGCGTCTCCATCTGTACTTGCCGGTCTCGTTACATTACCATCATTATCTATAACATCGGTATTACTGGAAGTCCAGCTTACTGTGTAGACTGTGTCACCGATTTCCATGGATCTCGGGAGGGTGAGCTTATCTGTTACAGCGTCCAGTGAATCCATACCGTTTGCTTCTTTGACCTTGGTCTCAACGTCTGTCTGGTTTGCGTCTTCATATTTCAGGCTCTCGATAGCTGCTTCGGCATCTTCCAGCACGTCTAGGTTAGTTACCAGTGCTTGCTGTGCTGCTGTCAGGGCATCATAGTTTGCCCTTGCGGCTTCAACGTCGGCCTCGTCTGCCAGTGTTACCTCGGCAGGTAGGGCTGCTATCTCAGCTTCTACAGCTGCTGCGGCTTCCTCGTCGGATGCCTGTTCCTCGAGCTCCACAATCTTGGTCTCTGCGGCCTCCAGGTCAGCTAGATTTTCTACCAGATCTTTCTGTGCAGCAGTGAGATCCTCATAAGCATCCCTCGCTGCTGTCACGTCGGACTTATCTGACAGTGTCAGCTCATCCACTGCGGGAAGGGCGGCTATCAAAGCGTCAACCTCTTCCGCTGCGGTTACGTCCGGATCCTCGTAGCTAACGGTCGCTGTGTACTCGACGTCTTCGTAAGTGAAGGTCACCGTGTTGTCGCCGTCACTTAGTGCCTCGTCCAGCGTTACTACAACCGCGTTGTTGAATTCCTCAAACTTGACGCTGATTGTTGTTGCGTCAATAGCACTTACTGATTCAACTGTTAAATCTTTAACTTCATCTAAAACTGTAACTTCAGCTTCTGCAGTACCAGTAAGACCTTCCACAGTAAAGCTTCCGGTAAAAGTATAATTATCTGCAGTCTCTGAATCATAATCGTCTGGAGTTTCCCAAACTACATCCGGATTTTTAACTTCATCATTACTTAGAGTTACCTCCACTGTTGCTGGTAACATAGATATTACATCGGTACCTGCAGTACCATATTCAACTTCTTGTGTAATTTCTTGAACTGACTTAATAGATATTTCTTCATCTGTTGTACCATTATCACATGCAGCTAGTGCAAAAATCATTACAAACACTAAAGTCAATACACTAAGCTTTTTAAATAAGTTTTTTGACTTCATATTCTTCCTCCTTATAAATTTTTTATTTTTTTATACAATTCTATATTTAGCAATATTAAATTTCCGTTTATAATTAAGAAAAACTGTATAGATTAATTTTTTAAATATTAAGTCCGGATAATCTAAATTTGATTACTGCTGTATTTATATATTTCTATTTAATCACATTCAAACTAAACCTATGATTAAATAAAATCGTTACTTATTAAATTAGCTCGACTTCTATAGTTATCATTTAATTTCTTAATCTAAACGAAAAGTTTAAATCTACTTGACTACCACCTCCTTGAAATGATTAATTAAATATTAAGTTTTTTAAAGTCTTCCTAACATAACTAAAAATACTCTATAAGTGAGGTCTGCTCACCCTTATAATTTTATTAACACAAGTTTTCAAAATATCGAGCGGATATACGGTCTTGCAGCAATAAAAATTATAACTTATTTAGATAACTTCAATAAAACAAAGAAATTCCCTTCATAATATAACTCTTTTTAAAATATTTTTTCGATTTTTCTATTAAATAGCTTATGTAAAACTTCTTATTGAGTAATAATCCCATTTACTGGAATGTGGATTCAAATTTTCCATATCTTATTATATCTGAATATCTACGCAATTTCAAGCTTATTCACCATAACTATTTGGATTTATAATAATATACAAATCATTATTAATTCAACTATTATAATTAATATATGAATCTGACAATGTAATTTAATCTTACCTTAATAAAATAACTATACTGACAGATCAAATTCTGCATTCTTAAATTTTTAATTTTTTATTATTACGGCTTAAAAGTATCTTGTATTTATCTTTTTATATGGTTTTTCACTTCCAAGCCCTTTTAATGAAAAATACCATTATATCAACCCTGTGCGTCCTCGATTGCTCTCTACGCGACATCAACAGGTCTCAGGATTATCAGTAGCATATATTCTGCATTCAATAATTTCTTAAAAAAATATTATTGATATTTTAATCCCCGTTATATAATGTAATCAAATGCAAAACCTCCTTTTTAAATTTATTTATGTAATTAGATCAAAATTGTAATTTTTATTATTACTCTTTAAATAATGAAGTTCTTTATTTGCCTCACAATAATCAAAGCAAGAAAACCAAGCTTATAGGCTTAATAAACAACCTTTATTATCTAAATCTAGAAAAACAATTAAATTACATCCGGTAAGACTTTGCATATTTTTTATAAACTGGTCTGCGTAAAATATTTAATGAACTTTTCTAGCTTATTTTTTTACATACTTTATTTGAGTTTTTTTATAGAAAGGTAGGTTCGCTTTTTTCATCAATTATTAATTCTTTTTCTGAGCATTTTTACTACAAGATCACTGTGGCTTAAATAATCACTTCCTTATATTAATCTTTAAAACAAATAATTATTTAAACATTTTAATTCACCTTGCTTGTTTTTTTACAGTTTTAGATGTTTTAGTAAAGTAACCGCAGACTGGTTCTCTACTGTAAACTTTACTATAAAATCTAAAACCTGTCTAAATATATACCCAGATCTGCGAACTAGAAGGATAAGATGGAATTATTTTTCCTTGTAAGACAGTAATCTGATAGCTTTTTTGAGAGAATAAACACTTTTATAAGAATGACTTATTTTCAAATATTAATTATGGTTCCAACACAAAAAGCATATAATATTTACCAATTATAGATAAAAATAACTATACTTTTTGCTCTTAAAAAAGCTTAATATTGTTCAATAAAAACACCTATAATCTATGTTATATCAATGGTTATATGATATAATATAAGTAGATTATATAAAAAACGAGGTGTTTTTATGTGGGCTGAAAATAATTTCCAACAGTTGTCTTTTGAC
>Ga0209936_1001423_pt1 | contig 12715 bp, 12 predicted proteins | sample SalPonR1_A_D1_MG_FD_185694 | JGI IMG/M metagenome (GOLD analysis project Ga0209936, IMG submission 185694) | Salt pond soil microbial communities from South San Francisco under conditions of wetland restoration - Salt Pond MetaG R1_A_D1_MG... ... | reverse complement strand
GACATCTGAATCTTGACCAGGCCCCGTGCGAGCGGGCCTTGCCCGCGAAGGCGGCGTCAGCCGCCGCCCCCGGGTTCGTCGTCATGCACCAAGCCGACCGCGAGCCGGGACACGCGCCTGCCGGCGCGTTTCGCTTGCAAGGCAAGCTCGCACAGGGCCAATGGGATCGATGTGCCCCTCTGATCTCTGAAACCTGACCTCTGCCATCTGCGAGCCCCTGTGCGAGCGAGACTCGCCCGCGAAAGCCGCACCAGCGGCTGTCCCGGCTGACGAGATGCCGACGGATCCGTCCTCCGGGAATCACTCGTAGCGGGACACGCGCCGGCAGCGCGTTTCGTTTACCAGTCAATCTCGCATAGTCACCGTAGGTCGGGCTTCAGCCCGACAATCTGTCCGTTTCAATCGGACCGGGCGTCGGGCTGAAGCCCGATCTACGGCTGAGCATGCCCGACCAGAACCTTATACGCCGATCAGGCCAGCAGCACGGCGATGATGCCGGTGATGAAGATGCCGTCGAAGGTCCCCGCCCCGCCGATCGAGGCGACCGGCGAGCCCAGCTTGCGCACGTCCTTGAGCCGCAGAATATCCGCCCCGATCAGCACGCCGATCGTCCCGCCCACGTAGGCCAGCGCGGGGCTGTGTTCCGGATCGATCAGCACCGCGGCGAGCGCGGCGGTCAGCGGGGCGATGATCACCGGCATGCCGATGCCGATCCCCGGGATGGGCCGGCTAAAGCCGTAGGCCGCCGCCGAGACGACGGCCGCCGTGAGCAGGTGATCGAAGAGCGCCGCGCCGGCATTGAGCACCAGGTAGGCGGAGAAGGTCAGCGGCAGCAGGCAGCCACCCAGATTGACGGCCACCGTGGTGTAGCCCTCGAACGGCAGCTGCCGGTGCGCGAGCAGGCGGCGGAACGCCTCCGGCGGGGGCTCGTCCGGCTCTTCGGCATCCATGCGAAACAGCGGGACGTTCACCAGGCTGCCCATCAAGGAGGCGAACAGCAGGGTCATCCCGGCCTCCGGGTCCAGCCCGAGCTTGTGGAAGGCCAGCTGCAGCGCGCCCACCTGGATCAGGACGAAGAGAAAGACCAGCCCGAACAGGGCAAAGAGGAAAGGACCGCCCGGCATACGCGCCTCAGCCGCTGTGGGTGGCCGAGACGACCACGAAGGCACAGTCATCCCGCCCGGGCCGCAACGGCTCGATCCGCCGGGTCTCTTCCAGGGAGCGGGACAGGGTCTGTCCCCAGTCGTCGATGCGAAAGCCGCCCGCCTCGAGGAAACCCGCCACCTCGTCGGCGGAATAGAAGGTCGCATCCCGATAGAAGACGCTCTCTGTCTGGTGGGCCGAGTAGCCCTGTCCCAGCCGGCTCTCCCGGTCGATAAAGCCGATGACCAGGCGCCCGCCCGGGCGCAGCACGCGACGCGCCTCGGCCACCATCGCGGTGGGCGAATCGACGAAGCAGATGGTGGTCACCACCAGGGCGTAATCAAAGCGGTCCGCCTCGAACGGCAGATCCTCGGCGACACCATCGACCACCTCGATGCCGCGGCGGGCGGCGTAGCGAAGCATGCGGGCCGACGGGTCCAGGCCCGTCCGCACGCCCAGCGGCGCGGCGAACCGGCCGGTGCCCACCCCGATGTCCAGTCCCTCCCCTTCCCAGGGCACGAACGCGCGCAGGGCGAGCAGTTCGGAAAGGTAGGCGGCCTCGTGACGCTCGAACCAATCGTCATAGCGGCGGTGATGAACCTCGAAGGCGGCGTCTCTGGCCATGCGTGTCTCCTGCTGCCGGGTGGGGATCAGACGGTAGCAGCCGGCCGGCGGCTCTGCCCGTCAGTGACGACCGGCGACCGCCACCGCCCCGCGCACGGCCCGGTCGTCGAGCACCTGCCCCAGGGCAAGCAGCCGGTCGACCGGCACGTACACCCGGCCCGCCACGCGCGGCAGGCTGTCGACGCCGGGGGTCATCGCGACCTGGTCCAGCGCCCGCCAGACCAGCTCGGAGCAGTACATGGCGGGATCGTCGTCGAGACGGAAGCCCGTGTCGAAGGCAGTATCCCGGGCCACCTGCCCCCGTAACCAGCCACCCACCTGCGCGCGCTGGGCCGGGCCCAGCGCGGGGCGGGCCACGCGCACGTGACGAGCATGGGCCGTGAATGCCGGCAACGCCTCACGGCGGATGTGCCCGCCCATGGGCGAGCCATCCATGTGCACCACGGACACCCCGCGCGCCTCGCGGAGCACCATGCCGGCGTGACTCCAGCGGTCGTCGCCGTCGGCAAACCGGCGTGCGACGAAGCCCCAGGCACTGTCGTTGCCCAGGAGGACGATGTCGCCGGTGCGAAGCTCATCCGCCCCGGCGGTCCCGGCCAGCAGGGCCAGGAGCAGGACCAGCCCGGCCCTCAGAGGTCGGCTTCGCACTGCTTGGCGGACATGATGAACTGCTCCATCACCCCGTTGCCCAGCACCTCGGCCGCCTGGGCCTGGCTGATCTCGCCTTCCTCGGCGCCCATGAACTCGGCCAGTTGTGCGAACTGATCCTCGTCAAGCTTCTCGTCCAGCCGGTCGGCGATGCAGGTACAGCCCGCCTCGTCGCCCGTGTTGGTGGTGCAGGAGGCCATGAAGTCGTCGCGCGCGCCGCCGGAGCACCCGCTCAGGCCCATCGCCAGCGCGGCCGCCGCGGTCAGTCCCAGGAACATCCCTGTCTTCGTCTGCTGCATTGTCGTTCTCCCTGTGAATGGAATCGCGTGAAAGGCCCTCAAGTCTATCGCGTTGGCCGCGGGCCGCAACTGAGCATACGGCCGGGGTATCCGATCGGCAGCGGTTTTCCTGGACAGCCGCGAAAGCCCTAGAATCACCCTCGATCTCTCACGGAGGAAATCATGTTCCGAAACCATCCCATCCGGCGTTTCATCGGCCCGCCGACCACACAGGTCGGCCTGAAGGAGATTTTCATCTCCGGGATGGCGGCACTACTGGCCATCGCGGCGGTTCATGCCCTGACCGGCCGGGTGGCCGGCGAACAGGCGGCCGTGTTCATGGTGGCCTCGATGGGGGCCGCGGCGGTGCTCCTGTTCGCCGTGCCGCACGGTGCCCTGTCTCAGCCATGGCCGGTCTTCGGTGGCCAGCTGGTCTCGGCGGTGATCGGCGTGACCGCCGCCCAGTGGGTGGGCGACCCGGCGCTGGCCGCGGGCATCGCGGTGGGCGTGGCCATCGGCGCCATGCAGGCGTTGCGCTGCGTGCATCCGCCGGGCGGCGCGACCGCCCTGGCGGCGGTGATCGGCGGGCCGGCCGTCCACGACCTCGGCTACGCCTTCGTGATCCTGCCGGTTCTAGCGAACACCGCCATCATCTTCACCGCCGCGGTGATCGCCAACTGGCCCTTTCCTTGGCGGCGCTACCCGATCGGCCTGGCGACCTTTGACGAGCCACCGGCGCCGCCGTTGTCCAGCGCCCACCTGCAGGAGGCGGTGCGTGATCTCGAGGTGGTCGTCGACATCACGCCGGCCGAACTCGATGCCATTGCCCGGCGGGCCATCGCCCACGCCACCTCGAACGACTCGGACCTGCCACTGCCGGTCGGGGAACGCTACGTCCGCACCCGCAACGGCGACAACCTCATCATTCACAAGCGCCTTGCGGGCGAAGAGGCCGATGCCCGGGGACGCGTCACGCTCAACGTGGTCACGCCGACCGACCACTGACCGGAGGTGTCTCCCGGTCAGAGACTGCGCAGAAAGGTGAGCAACGCCTCGCGCTCTGCCTCGCTCATCCGCCGGAAGGCCTCGCGGGAGCGTTCGGCCTCACCACCGTGCCAGAGAATCGCCTCGGCCCGTCCGCCAGCCCTTCGCCCATGTCGTGCAAGAGAAAGTCCGAGTACGGCGGTGGCCAGGACGATGTCGCTCTGGTCGGGGCCGGCCTGATAGGCCCCCACCTCGATTGCGTCGCCGACGCTGATGCGGGGGACCTCCGGGGTAGGCAGCGGTTGCTGTGCCGGGGCCAGAACCAGGGGGATGGCCGCCAGCCGGCCGTGATGCAGGATGCGCTTCCTGTTGCTCCTCGATAATGCGGGTCCCGCCGGGACCGTTTGATCGAGGGCTGGCGACGGCTGGCTTGCCCCGTTGTGCGCTATAGCGGGGGCCCCTGAAGCGACGGGGTCATAGACTAGACGCGGATCATTCCACCTGCCACTTGTATTTGTATCCCGGCGGCGAGCCCCTTCCCTGGACTGATGACAGCACATGCCCGCGCTTGGCGATCAAACCGCTCACTGGGTATCCTGCCGTTTTATGATCACTTCGATCCTCTTTATGTCGGGCCGCAAAAAACGCGGCGGCCGAAATGGCCACCGGCAGGATCGGCTGTTCTCGCCGGAGCATTGACTGATGAAACTATCGCGCCCCATCCTCGCCCTCGGCCTGGCGGCCTCCCCGTTCACGGCCGGTGCCAACGAGATGCCGCAGGGCCTGTCGCTCGAGGACATCCAGAACCGCGAAGCGGTGGTCTCGCCGCAGTGCTACACGCGCACGGAAGGGCGTTTCAATCCCTGCTACACCTGCCACCAGAGCTACGAAGACAAGCAGCGCCCCAACTTCATGGGCGACGGCCACCTGCAGGGCGAATACGACTTTTCCGAATTCGCCATGACCAACCACTGGTCGAATCTGTTCCGGGATCGCTCCGAGGAGGTGGCGGCGATCAGCGACGAGGAGATTCGCTCCTATATCGCCCAGGACAACTACTCGGCCCTGGCCGGACGGCTCGAGTCCATGGGCTGGACCGGCTTCATCCCCGACCTGGAAAACCTGCACCTGGGCGCAGAGGCCTTCGACGAGCACGGCTTCGCGCGCGACGGCAGCGGCTGGGTCGCCTTCAACTACAAGCCGCTGCCCAGCACCTTCTGGCCGACCAACGGTTCGACCGATGACGTCCTCCTGCGTCTGCCGGCGCCATTCCGTCAGTCCAGCTGCCAGGGCGATACCGTCAACTCGATCGACGCCTACCGCGCCAACCTCGCCATCCTGGAGGCGGCCATCAAGGACCTGCCCGCGATCGACAGCCTGCCGGTCGACGAGAACGCAATCTGCACCGATCTCGACGGCGACGGCGAGCTCGGCACGGTCACGCGGATCGAGCGCCCGGATCACTACGTCGGCGACGCCGGGGACGTGCCGGTGGCGACCATGCTCTACCCGGAGGGCACCCAGTTCCTGCACACGGTCCGTTACGTCGGCGTGGCGGACGACGGCCGCATCACGCACCCGCCCCGCATGAAGGAGGTGCGCTACATGAAGAAGCTGAGCTTCCATGACCGTGCCGAACTGCGCTCGATCTACGAGGAACTGGAACACGAACACGGGCACGGTCACGAGGAGCACGGCGACGAGGAGCATGACGACCACGACGAGCATGGCCATGACGCGCATGAGGGGCACGACGATCATGGCGAGCATGAGGACGAAGGCCATGACGCGCATCACGACGAGGAGATGGCCGGTCACGGTGACGACGACCACCATGGCCACGAGCACGGCGACGAGGAGATGCTCGGCGAGTACGCCGACACCGGCCACGGGCTGAAGAACGAGTTCGGCTGGCTGGTGCTCGGCTTCATCGAGGACGAACGCGGCGAGCTGCGCCCGCAGACCGCCGAGGAGCAGCTGTTCTGCATGGGCTGCCACAGCTCGATCGGCGCGACCATCGACCAGACCTTCGCCTTTCCGCGCAAGGTCACCGGCCGCAAAGGCTGGGGCTATCTCGATCTGGAAGGCATGGCGGACGCCCCCAACGTGGGCGAGATCGACGGCGAGATCCTGACCTACTTCGAGCGCGTTGGTGGCGGCAGCGAATTCCGCAACAACCCGGAGATGAAGGCCCGCTGGTTCACCGAGGACGGCGAGGTCGACCGGGAGAAGGTCAAGGCCGCCGACGTCTACGACCTGATCACTCCCTCCCCCGAGCGTGCCCTGCGGCTGAACAAGGCCTACCGGGTGATCGTCGAGGAGCAGAGCTTCATCCACGGCCGGGACGCCACGGTCACGCCGCCGGAGAATGTCTACGAGGAAATCGACCCCGATACCGCCCCGCTGCCGGAAGAGCACCAGTACGACTGGGACATCCGCCTCGACTGGTCCGGGACCTGACGGGAACGACGGCCCAACGGAAGGAGACGGGCAGGCAGCGTCCTGCCCATGACGGCACAGTGGCACCCGAACGCTAACCGCTGCACCCGGCCCTCACGGGCAGGGGTCCGTATCGGCCGAGGCGTCCCCCGGCACGCTTCAGTCGGCCGGCGCCCCGCTGCGTTTGCGGTGCGGGCCGTAGAGTGCAGCGATTGCGAGCACGATCCCGGAGACGGTGGCGATCATGCCGGCGGCGCTCACGGCGTCCTCGGCGCCCAGCCACAGTGGCCCGTAGCCGGCGAGCACGTAGCCGATCACGGCGGAGAACACCGCGAAGGCGACCGACCAGAGCACCTGGATCTCCAGGCGGTTGGTCATCAGGCGGGCGGCGGCCGGCGGACAGATGAACATGGCGATCACGATGATCGAACCCACCGCGTCGAAGGCCGCCACGGCAGCCACGGCGGCCATGATCACCAGCCCCAGGCCGATCAGGTTGGTGCGCATGCCCAGCACCCGGGCAAACCCCTCGTCGAAGGTCGAGATCTTCAGCGGTCGCCAGAAGATCACCGTAAACGCCACCATCAGCAGCGCCACCACGGCGATGCGCATCAGCTCGGGCGGTAGCGCGGCCAGCGCGGCCGGGTCGAGCAGGGAGCCCCAGCCGCGCGCCTCCACCCAGATCAGGCTCTCGAGGTTGCCGTAGAGCGCGTGCTGGACGTCCAGGTGCACCGACGAGGTATCCGACTGCTCCAGGAGCAGAACGCCGAAGGCGAACATCGCCGTGAAGGCCACGCCCATCGCCGCCCCCGGTTCGACCCGTCCGAGGCGACGAATCAGCTCGATCAGCACGACGGCGACCACGGCCGCGCCCGCCGCCCCGGCCATCATCGCCCAGGAGTTGACCGTTCCGCTCAGGAGAAAACCCACCACGATGCCCGGCAGCACCACGTGACTGATGGCATCGCCGATCAGCGCCTGTCGACGCAGCACCAGGAAGTTCCCGGGCAGTGCGCAGGCCACGGCGGCGAGGATGCCGATCAGGATCGGCACCAGCGAGAGCATCACGAATTCACTGCCCATCAAGCACAGCCCTCCCCGTCGGTCCCGGCGATCTGGCGGTCGATCTCGCGGATCTCGTCCTGGGTGAGTACGGCCTCGATCGGGCGCAGCCCGTCGTAGCGCGACACGGTTGCCTCGTGGGAATGCATCCGCCGGGCCACCGCCCAGCGCGCCTCGTCGCGGCAGGCCTTGGCCGCGCGCTTGTGCCCGAGCTCGGTGGGCACGCCGTCGGGCCGGGCGAGTCCCGCCCCGACCAGCAGGTTGAGGGTATAGCGCTCGTAGATGGGCAGGTCCTGGGCGATGGCCAGCAGCCCTTGGCGCATGTGGATGCGCCGCTGCTGTCGCCGGTGGCGCAACCAGCCCACCAGCAGACCGCGCCCGGGGGCGAACAGCAGGGAGACGACGAACAGCCCGAACGCGGTCAGCACAATGATCGGCCCCGTGGGCAGCGCGGGGGCCGTGGCGGAAATGGCCGCGCCGACGAACCCCGACAGCCCGCCGAACACGCCGGCAATGCCCACGACGCGATCGCTCCGCTCGCTCCAGAAGCGCGCCGCCACCGGCGGGATGATCAACAGCGCGACGATCAGCACCAGCCCGACCACCTTCAACCCGATAATGGTCACCGCCATCACCAGTCCCATCACGGCCAGGTCCACGCGGCGCACGTTGATGCCCGCGGCGGCGGCGAAGCCCGCATCGAAGGCGACCAGCGTCATCGGTCGCCGCAGCGCCCAGACCGCCACGACCGCCAGGGCGCCGGCCACGGCAATCAGCACGGCATCGTGATAGAGCATGCCGGCGGTCGCGCCGAGCAGGAAGTCGGTGAGCCCCGCCGGGCGACCGATGGACACCGTCTGGATGACCGTCAGCAATACCACGCCGAAACCGAAGAATACCGAGAGCACCGCCCCGATGGCCGCATCCTCGGCCAGCCGCGTCTTGCGGGTGAGCCAGTGCATGGCCAGCAATCCCAGCCCCGAGGTCAGCGCCGCCCCCGCCAGGAGGCCGGCGAGGTGCCGGCCGTCGCCGCCCAGTACGGCCATGGCGAGAAAGGCCAGCCCCACGCCCGGCAGGGTGGAATGACTGATCGCATCCGAGACCAGCGCCCGCTTGCGCAGAAAGAGAAAGGTACCGGCCGCCCCGGCGGCGATGCCCAGCAGGGCCGCACCGACGGCCACTAGCGTGGCGTTGTAGCCCAGCTGGAGGGTGAGCGCCTCGAACAGCATGTCAGTGGCCGCCCAGCTGCAGCTGATCCATCAGATTGGCCGCCAGACGCCCGCCGTAGGCCTTCTGCAGGTTGTCCTCGGTGAACGCCTCGTCCACGGGCCCCTCAGCCACCTTGTGGACGTTGATCATCATCACGCGGTCGAAGTAGTCGCGGACCGTGGAGAGATCATGATGCACGGCGACCACCGTGCGTCCCTCGGCCCTGAGGGCCTTGAGCACGTCGATGATGGCCCGCTCGGTGGCGGCGTCCACCCCGGCGAACGGCTCGTCGAGCAGATAGAGGTCGGCCCCCTGGGCCAGCGCCCGCGCGAGGAAGACCCGCTGCTGCTGGCCGCCGGATAGCTGGCCGATCTGCCGATCGGCGAAATCGCGCATGCCGACCCGGTCGAGACAACCGAAGGCGCGCTGGCGATGCGCAGCGTTCACGGGGCGCAGCAGGCCCAGTTCCCGGACCAGCCCCATCAGCACCACGTCGATCACCCGGGTGGGGAAATCCCAGTCGATGGAGGCCCGCTGCGGCACGTAGGCGATGCGCTCGCGGCTCCGGGCGAGCGGCTGGCCGTAGACGGTCACCACCCCGGACAGGCGCGGCACGATCCCCAGCACGGCCTTCAGTGTGGTCGACTTGCCCGCGCCGTTGGGGCCGATGATCGCCGTCATGGAGCCGTCCTCGACAGTCATGTCCAGCGAGAACACCGCCGGCTTCTGCCCGTAGGCCACCGTCAGGCCGCGCACGGCCAAGGGCTTGTCCGACAGTTCGGCCACTGACGCGGCCGAGGCGGCCGTCGCGTCGCCGCCGCGGAAAAAGGGCAGACGCCAGTTCATGGCCCGCCCTCGCCCAGGCGGCCGGCCATGCCCTGCGCGGGCGCCTGGCCACCCAACGCACGCACGATGGTGGTCACGTTGTGGTCAATCATGCCCAGGTACGTGCCCTCGTAGGTGCCCGGCGCGCCCATCGCATCCGAGTAGAGCGTGCCTGCGACCCGCACGTCCTGCCCGCGCGAAGCGGCCCCCTCGACCAGGGCGCGGACGTTGCGTTCGGGCACGGAACTCTCGACGAACACCGCGCTGATGTCTCGCTCAACCAGCAGATCCACCAGGTCACTGATCCGGCGCAGCCCCGCCTCGGACTCGGTGGAGATGCCCTGGATACCGATCACCTCGAATGCGTAGGCGCGGCCGAAATAGGCGAAGGCATCGTGAGCGGTGAGCAGAACGCGGCTGTCCTCCGGCACCGTCTCGGTGGCGGCCTCGGCGTACCGGCCCAGCTTCTCGATCTCCGCCAGGTAGGCCTGGGCCCGCCGGGCGAACCCCTCGCCCTCGGCCGGGCGCACCTCGGTCAGGGCGTCGCGAATGGCCAGCACCACGTCGGACCACATCGCTGGGTCCATCCAGACGTGCGGGTCGAACTTGTTCTCGTAGTCGGCATGCCCCAGCAGGCGCTCCCGGGAGAGGGTCTCCGCCACGGCGACCACCGTCTGGCGCGTGGAGAGGCGACGCAGGAACTCTTCCATCTGGGCCTCGAGATAGAGGCCGTGCGACAGGACGAGATCCGCCTGCACCAGCGCGACGATGTCGCTGCGGGTCTGGCGATAGCTGTGCGGGTCGACCCCCGCCCCCATCAGGGCGCGGACGCTCACCGACTCGCCGCCGATCTCGCGCGCCGCGTCCGCGATCATGCCGGTGGTCGCCACCACGGACAGGGCATCATCCGCCTGCGATGGCGCCCCGAACACCAGCGCGGCGATCATCACGAACGCGCCGAACAGGCGGCCACGCCCATCCCTGGCCGCGTTCGTCCGCCCGGTCGGCGCCGGGAACCCTGCTGGCTGCATCATCGTCGCCCTCTCAAGGAAAGTTAGTCAAGACTAACTCGAAACTCTATCCGTGAAGGCCACGTCCCGTCAATCCGGTCGACCGGCCGGCCCGGAGCACCGGGCCTCATGGGACGCAGGGGATCACACCGACCGGATGGCACCGATGGTCAGCAGGCGTGGAGAAAAGAAGGGGGATGGGATCGCGGGATCCGCGGGCCGGTCGCGCGATCTGCGGGCGGCCTGCGGTCTACTTGGGTTCGCGCACCCGCAGCGCGGCCTGGCCGTCTTCGTTGGAGAGCCGGTTGACGATGTGGCAGAAGAGCTCGGCGGTCTTGCGCGCGTCGTAGAGCGCCCCGTGCGCCTGGCTGTTGTCCCAGTCGAAGCCGGCGGCCGTGCAGGCGCGGGCGAGTACGGTCTCGCCAATGGCAACCGCGGCGGCGGTGACCGTGTCCAGCGTGGAGAAAGGATGGAAGGGGTTGCGCTTGTAGCCGGTGCGCTCGCAGGCGGCCTTGACCACGGCCAGATCGAACGGCGCATTGTGGCCGACGAGGATCGCCCGACGGGCGTTGAGCGCCTTGACCTGCCGGCGGATGGGCTGGAAGAAGGCCTGCAGCGCGGCACGCTCCTCGACCGCCTCGCGCTCGGGATCGGAGGGATCGATGCCGTGGATCTTGATCGAGACCGGATCGACCGCGGTCAGCTTGCTCGGATGCACGGAAACGGCGATCTCCTCGGCCGGGAAGAGCACGCCATGCTCGTCGACGTCCAGCAGCACCGCCGCGAGTTCGAGCAGCGCGTGGCCCTGGGGATCGAGCCCTCCGGTTTCCACGTCCACCACCACCGGCACGAAGCCGCGAAAGCGCCGGGCGATGCTGCGAGGGCCTTCCTTGTCGGCCTTGTCCGTCGCCATGCGCGGGCTCAATCCAGCCCCAGGCGGCGACGCCAGGAGCTGACGGTGTTGTGCATGAGCATGGCGATGGTCATCGGCCCCACCCCGCCGGGTACCGGCGTGATGTAGCCCGCCCTCGCCGAGGCCGCCTCGAAGTCGACGTCGCCGTGCAGCGTCCCGTCCTCGCGGCGGTGGATGCCCACGTCGATGACGATCGACCCGTCGCGGATCCACTCGCCCTTGACCAGGCCGGGCTTGCCGGCGGCAACCACGACCAGCTCCGCCCGGCGGACGTGCTCGGCGAGGTTCTGGGAAAACCGATGACACACGGTGACGGTGGCGCCGGCGAGCAGCAGCTCGAGGGCCATGGGACGCCCGACGATATTGGAAGCCCCCACGACGACCGCCTCCATGCCCTTGAGATCGCGGCCGGTGTCCTCGAGCAGGCGCATGACGCCGTACGGCGTGCAGGGACGCAGACCGGGACGCCGGATCGCCAGACGGCCGATGTTGGCCGGGTGGAAACCGTCGACGTCCTTGTCCGGGTCGATGCGATCGATGATCGAGTCGGCGCTCAGGTGCTCGGGCAGCGGCAGCTGCACCAGGATGCCGTCGACCCGCTCGTCGGCGTTGAGCTCGTCGATCAGCGCGTCGAGCTCGGCCTGGCTGACGTCCTCGTCGAAGTCGTGCGAGAACGACGCGATGCCGAGCTTGGCGCAGGCCTTGCGCTTGTTGGCGACGTAGACCGACGAGGCGGCGTCCCCGCCTACCTGCACCACGGCCAGACCGGGGGGGCGGTGCCCGTTTTCGGTATACGCGGCGATGGTCTCGGTAAGCCCGGCGCGCACGGTGGCGCCGATGGCTCGCCCGTCAAGCAGTCTTGCAGTCATGGGGGCATGTCACGTGCGGGAAAGGCGTGATTGTCGCATGCGCTCCCGGCCGACTCAATCGGGTCGCCGGAGTGGGCGGAGCGATCGACGCAGGGCCGTCAGGTCACGTCCGCCGGCTCGGGCACCCGCCTGGCCTGAAGGGGCGGACAGGGCTGCGGTGCCGGCCGACCCAGCAGGAAGCCCTGGGCGTAGTCGATCCCCAGGCCGCGTACCTGTTCGAGCACGTCTTCCTGCTCGACGAATTCGGCGATCGTGCGGATGCCCAGCTCGTGCGAGAGCTCGGCGATCAGGCGCACGAAGGCGCGATCGCGCGGATCGTCGAGCAGATTGAGAATGAAGTCGCCCTCGATCTTGAGGTAGTCGATCGGCAGGTGCTTGAGGTAGTGGAAGGAGGAAAAGCCCGAGCCGAAGTCGTCGATGGCGAACTTGAAGCCCTCCTCGCGCAGCTCACGGACGAACTGCTCGAGCACCTCGATGTTCTTGACCGTCTCACGCTCGGTCAGCTCGAAGACGATCCGCCCCTTGTCCACGCCCGCGGTCTCCACCATCGCCCGCACGGTGGGAATGAACTCGGAAATGACCATTGCGCGCGGCGAGAGGTTGATGAACACCTGGCCTTCGAAGCCGCAGGCACGCACCTCGTTGAGCGCCTTTTCGATCACGATGTAGTCGATGCGGTCGATCACGCCCATGCGCTCGGCGATCTCGATG
>Ga0209936_1001420_pt1 | contig 12723 bp, 10 predicted proteins | sample SalPonR1_A_D1_MG_FD_185694 | JGI IMG/M metagenome (GOLD analysis project Ga0209936, IMG submission 185694) | Salt pond soil microbial communities from South San Francisco under conditions of wetland restoration - Salt Pond MetaG R1_A_D1_MG... ... | reverse complement strand
CGGGCCGCTCGTCGATGAGCAACACCATGAGGTAACACTCGGGATGGTTGGCCGCGATGCTTTGCGCGATGTGCTGCAGCAGCATGGTCTTGCCGGCCTTGGGCGGCGACACGATCAGCCCCCGCTGGCCCTTGCCGATGGGCGCCACCAGGTCGATGATGCGCGCCGTCAAATCCTCGCGGCTGCCGTTGCCCTGCTCCATGCGCAGGCGCTCGTTGGGGAACAGCGGCGTCAGGTTCTCGAACAGCACCTTGTGGCGCGCGCTGTCCGGCGCGTCGTAGTTGATCTCGCCCACTTTCAGCAGGGCGAAGTAGCGTTCCCCTTCCTTGGGCGGACGGATCAGGCCGGAGACCGTGTCACCGGTGCGCAGGCTGAAACGGCGAATCTGGCTCGGGCTGACGTAGATGTCGTCGGGTCCCGCGAGGTAGGAGCCGTCGGCGAAGCGCAGGAAGCCGAAACCGTCCTGCAGGATCTCCAGGACCCCGTCCCCGTAGATGTCCTCGCCCTTGCTGGCGTGCGCCTTCAGGATGGAGAAGATGATGTCCTGCTTGCGCGAGCGGGCCATGCTGTCCAGGCCCATGGACTCGGCCATGGCGACGAGCTCGTGCGCCGGCCGGTTCTTCAGCTCGGTGAGGTTCATCGCGTTGCGGGTGCGCTCGAGATCCTCCTGCGAGATGACCTCGACTTCCCCCGCGTCCGGCAGCATGTCCGGATGGTGGCGGTCGCCCCCGCCGCCGCCGCCCTTGCGGCGCCTGGGTTTCTTGCGGCCGTCGCGCGGGCCGCGGTGACCGGAGCGGGGATTGCCCCCCTGGGGAGGACCGTCGTTTCTGCCGTCAGAGGCCATATCGTTTTTCCGACCGGGGGTTCGCTTGGGGTTTGCCGACGGGGCCGGTGTGCCCGCCTCGTCGCTCACAGATTCTGGTCCAGGAACTCGGTGAGCTGCTTCTTGCTCAGCGCGCCGACTTTCTGTGCCTCCACCGAGCCGTTCTTGAACAGCATCAGCGTGGGAATGCCGCGGATCCCGAACCTGGGCGCCGTCAGCGGGTTCTCGTCGATGTTGATCTTGGCGACGTTCAGCCGGCCCTCGTACTCGCCGGCGACTTCCTCGAGAATGGGGGCAATCATCTTGCACGGCCCACACCACTCGGCCCAGAAGTCCAGCAGTACCGGGACCTCGGATTTCAGCACGTCGCTTTCGAAATTCGAATCGCTCGTGTAAACGATCTTATCGCTCACTGTTCTCGCCTCCGCAAGCCTGATGTCAAATGTGTCAGAGAATCTCTATGCAGGGATGCGCCACCTTGAAGCAAGGGGCGCGCGAAGCAGCTACGGGATGTGACGCGCCTTCGTCGATAAGGCACAATGTGGCTGCGCTCGCGGCTTAAAAGCTTAAGAATTCTTCTGCGCGGGAGGCTCCGGCAGGGTTTCCGGAGCCGACAGGCCTGTATTCTGGCCCGGATTTCGGCCGAGTTGCAACACCCACCTTATTTTTTCGCCAGGAACACCACAACAACAATGTCTGAAGGACTACTTACCCAGCTTCGCTTCAGCGAGCTGAAACTGCCGGAGAACGTTGAAAAAGGGATCGAGGAAGCGGGCTTTGACCGCTGCACGCCGATCCAGGCCGAAACGCTTCCGGTGGCCCTCGAGGGCGGCGATATCGCCGGCCAGGCCCAGACCGGCACCGGCAAGACAGCCGCCTTCCTGGTCGCGATGTTCACCCATCTCGAAAGAACACCGCCGCGACCGACGCGCAACCTCACCGATCCGCGCTGCCTGATCCTCGCCCCCACCCGCGAGCTGGCCATCCAGATCCACAAGGATGCCGAGCTGCTGGGCGCCCACACGGGACTCGTGTTCGGCCTGGCCTACGGCGGCACCGACTACGAGAAACAGCGCGCCCACATCCAGGCGGGCGTCGACGTGCTGATCGGCACGCCGGGCCGGCTGATCGACTACTTCAAGCAGGGCGTCTACGGGCTGCAGCACGTCCAGGTGCTGATACTCGACGAGGCCGACCGCATGTTCGACCTGGGCTTCATCAAGGACATCCGTTACGTCATGCGCCGGCTGCCGGCACCGCAGGACCGCCTCAACATGGTGTTCTCGGCGACCCTCTCGCACCGCGTGCTGGAGCTGGCCTACGAGCACATGAACGACCCGACGCTGGTCAGGATCGAGCCCGAGCAGGTGACCGCCGAGAAAGTCCGCCAGCGCATCTATTTCCCCGCCAACAACGAGAAGCTGCCCCTGCTGATCGGCCTGCTGCGCCAGCAGGAAGCGACGCGCACCATGGTGTTCGTGAATACCAAGCGCGAGGCCGACCGCGTGCGGGACTTCCTCGAGGCCAACGGGCTGCCGGCCGAGGTCATCTCCGGCGACGTCCCGCAGAACAAGCGGCAGAAAGTGCTGGCGCGTTTCCAGGCCGGCGAGCTGCCGATCCTGGTCACCACCGACGTCGGTTCCCGCGGCCTGCACATACCCGGCGTCACTCACGTGGTGAACTACGACCTGCCACAGGACCGGGAGGACTACGTGCACCGCATCGGCCGCACCGCGCGCGCCGGCGAATCGGGCGACGCCATCAGCCTTGGCTGCGAGAGCTACGTGCAGACCTTGCCGGACATCGAGGATTACATCGGCATGAAGATCCCGGTGGAACCCATCGACCGCGGCCAGCTGCCGGATATCGAGCGCCCGAGCCGCAGCACGCGCAGGGACCGCACCGAGTGGGGCTCACGCCCGCCTGAAGGTCGCGGCGGTGGCGGCGGTGGCGGCGGGCGCGGCGGACCGCGAGGTCGCAAGCCGGGCGGTTCCGGCGGGTCTCGCGGGCCGGGCCGTTCTTCCTCGCAAGGCGGCGGCGGGCCGGCCCCGGCCGGGAAGCAGGAGAGCGCGGGCGGACCCGGCGGCGCGGACGCCCGCGGAGACGCAGCGCCCGGCGAGCCCACCAAGAAAAAGCGGCGTCGCCGGCGCAAGCGCAAGCCCGAGGGCGGCGGCCAGCCGGATTCTTCCGGCTAGCTAGCCTCGCTCCCCGGAGTCGGGACGGCCGGGCAGCAGCTCGGTCACGCTGTCAACCGCATGGAAGTCTTCCGCGCCCGCCGGCGGGCGCGAGGAGTCCGGTCGCCGGATCGCGACCACGCGGCCGATCCCGTAGTCCCGTGCCGAGCGCAGCACCGGCAGGCTGTCGTCCACCAGCATGGTGCGCGCCGGCTCGAAGGGCTCGATGTCCCGCAGCCGGGCCCAGAAGCGCCGGTCTTCCTTGGGGACGCCCAGGTCGTGGCTGGAGTGGATGGCGTCCAGGTAGCGCGCGAGCCCCGTGCGCTCCAGCTTGATGGCGAGGGTGCGCTGGTGCGCGTTGGTCACCAGCACCAGGCGTTTGCGCAGCTCGCGCACCGCCGCGAGGAAATCGGGGACCTCGGGCAGGTAATCGATGCCCTCGCCGGCCTCGTGTTTCAGGGCGGCGACGTCGAGCTGCAGTTCGCGGGTCCAGAAATCCAGGCAATACCATTCCAGCGTGCCGCGCCGCGCCGCGAAGCGCGGTTCCAGCAGCGCGACCGCCTCCTCCTGCGGCAAACCGTGCAGCGCGGCATAGCGCTCGGGCACCAGTTCCTGCCAGAAGAAATTGTCGAAGCGCAGGTCTAGCAGGGTGCCGTCCATGTCCAGCAGGACGGTGTCGTAGCGGTGCCATTCGAACGGCTGGCGGGAGACGATCTTCATGGGGGTTATCATATACGCCATACATTCAGGGGAGCCCGCCTGTGGCGCATGATTCCGAGGAACTGCTCGATACGGTGGCCGCAATCGCCGAAACGGCCGGCCATTCGATACTGGAGGTCTACCAGACGGAGTTTGCCGTCGACGCCAAGGCCGACGCATCCCCGATCACCGAGGCCGATCGCCGCGCCCACGAAGTCATCCAGGGGGGGCTGGCCGCGCTGCCGGAAAAACGGCCGATTCTCTCCGAGGAAGCGCGCGCCGTGCCGTGGGAGGTCCGCCGCCACTGGCAGGAATACTGGCTGGTCGACCCGCTGGACGGCACCAAGGAATTCGTCCAGCGCAACGGCCAGTTCACGGTCAACATCGCGCTGGTGCGCAACAACCGGCCGGCGCTCGGCGTGGTCCACGTGCCGGTGTCCGGGGTCACCTACGCGGGGATCGTCGGCCGTCACGCATGGCGGCGCGCGCGCGGCGGCGAGCAGCAACCGATCGGCGTGCGCGCGGTACCCGCCGAGGGCCCCGTGCAGGTCGTCGGCTCGCGTTCCCACCGGGGCCCGGACCTGGACGGTTACCTGGAAAGGCTGGGCGCGCACGAGATGGTGCCCATGGGTTCGTCGCTGAAATTCTGCGTGGTCGCCGAGGGTGCGGCCGACGTCTATCCGCGGCTCGGTCCGACCTCGGAATGGGACACCGCGGCCGCGGAAGCGGTGCTGTCGGCAGCCGGCGGGCGCGTGGTCACCAGCAGCGGCCAGCCGATGGTCTACAACAAGGGCCCGGACCTGCTGAACCCCTGGTTCATCGCCTCCGGGGGCGACCCGCGCGACTGGACCCGTTATCTGCCGTGAGAAGCGAGTCCATGATGGTGGTCGCGGGCCTGCTGGTCGCGATCATCTGGTTCTGGCACGCCAGCATGTCCGCCCGGGAGCGCGCCAACGCGGCCGCGCGGGAAGCCTGCGAGCGGCTGCAGCTGGTAATGCTGGACGGCACGGTGGCCATCATGCGCCTGTGGCTGAAGCGGGACGAGACGGGCCGCCTGCGCATCGAGCGCACCTACGGTTTCGAGTACACGGACGACGGGTACCGGCGGCTCAGGGGCTTCGTCGTCATGCTGGGGCCGCACCTGTGCTCCGTCGGACTGGCGGCCGCGGGTCGCGTTGGATAAGCTTCCCGCCACCATGACGGACAACAAGGTCAACACCTACATTTTCGGCAGCATGACGCGCCTCAAGGAGCTGCGCATCGCCCACCGCGATCTCGACGACGTCATCGCGCGCCTGTCGGTGGACCCGCTGGTGGACCAGCTGCAGCTGAAGCGCCTGAAAAAGCGCAAGCTGGTGCTCAAGGACCTGATCGAACGGTTGGAAAGCGAGCTGATCCCGGACCTTAAGGCCTGACGCTGACCGGCCGCACGCGGGCCCGCTGCCCGCAAGGCAGGCCGCCGCAGGCAGACCATCCCGGACCGGTCACCTCGAGAAAAGCGCTCAGCTTTCCGGCGGACGCTCGTGCTGATATTTGGCGGGCAGCAGCCAGGTCGCGAGCGCCGGCAGCAGCAGGATGGCGCCGAACATGTTCACCAGGAACATGAAGGTCAGCAGGATGCCCATGTCGGCCTGGAACTGCAGCGGGGAAAACACCCAGGTGAACACACCGATCGCCAGCGTGATGCCGGTGAAGACCACGGCGTTGCCGGTGACCCGCAACGTCATGGTGTAGGCCTGCTGGATGCTCATGCCCTGTTTCAGGAAAAACTGGAAACGGCTGAAGATGTAAATGCCGTAGTCCACGCCGATGCCCACGCCCAGCGCCGCCACCGGCAGCGTGTTCACCTTGAGCCCGATTTCCAGGTAGGCCATCAGTGCGTAGGCCAGCAGCGACACCAGCGCCAGCGGAATGACGATGCAGGCCACGGCGCGCAACGAGCGGAAACTCACCCAGCACAGCAGGATCACGGCGCCGAACACGTAAATGAGGATCGGGAACTGCGCCGCGGCGACCTCCTCGTTCATGGCCGCCATGACGCCGACGTTGCCGGTCGCCAGGCGGAACGCCATGCCCTCGCGGCCGTGCTCGGCGCGCCAGTCCTTGACCTCGTTGACGACGCGCTCGATCGTTTCAGCCTTGTGATCCTCGGTGAACACCATCACCGGGATGACGCTGCAGTCCGCATTCAGCAGCCCGGTGCTGGTCTCCACCCGCGCGAGGGCCTGGACGAGCACCTGCTCGTTGCGCGACAGCACGCGCCACGCCGGAAAACCCTCGTTCCACCCGGCGGTGACGATCTTGGCGACCTGCGGCAAGGCGACCACGGTCTGCACGCCCGGCACATTGCGCATGTGCCACGCGAAGCGGTCGATGGTGTCCATCACCTGGTAGTCGATGCAGCCATTGGGGCCCACCTCGACGATCACGTTGATCAGGTCCAGCCCGATCGAGAAGCGTTGAGAGATATCCTTGGTGTCGAGGTTATAGCGGGAGTCCGGCCTCAGCTCGGGCACGCCCGCATGCAGGTCACCGATCTTCACCTGCGAGCCCTTCCAGGCCCCGAAGACGAACAGCGCGACCGCCACCAGGATGATGGCCGTCGCGGGACCGCGCGTCGCGACGCCGGAAAGGCTGTCCCACAGGCCGCGCATCTGCGCGGCGCGCGACTGCAGCTTGTCCTTGTAGGCCGGGCCGGGCCGCACGTAGCTGATGAGGACGGGCAGCAGCACCAGGTTGGTCAGGATGATGCACGCCACGCCCAGCGACGCCATGATGGCCATCTCCTGGATGATGCGGATGTCGATGAACAGGATGGTGATGAAACCGATGGTGTCGGAGATCAGCGCGATCCCGCCGGGCACCAGCAGGCGCCTGAAGGTGGTCCTGGATGCGGTCTCGGGGTCCGCGCCGTCGTAGACCTCGGCCGCGTATCCCGAGATCATCTGCACGCCGTGCGAGACCCCGATGGCGAACACCAGGAACGGCACCAGCAACCCCATGGGATCGATGCCGAAGCCCAGCAGCGGCAACATGCCGAGCTCCCAGATCACCGCGAAGATGCTGCAGACCAGCGGCACCACCGTGAGCCTGACGGACTGGCTGTAGATATAGACCAGGAAGGCCGTGATCAGCAGCGCGACGCCGAAAAACAGCACGATGCGGTTGGCGCCTTCCTTGATGTCCCCCACCACCTTGGCGAAACCGATGATGCGGACGTCGATGTTCTCCGTCTGGAAAGTTTCGCGCACCTCCGTCTCCAGCAGGCGCGCGACGTCGAAATAATCCAGGCGTTCCTGGGTGTCCGGGTTCACTTCCAGCAGCTGGGCGCTGATGATGGCGCCGGAGAAATCGTTCGCCACCAGGCGCCCGACGATGCCCGCCTTGAGGATGTTTTCCTTGACCCGCTCGAGGTCGGCGGCGGTCCCCTGGAAATCGGCCGGGATCACGTCGCCGGCCTGGATGCCTTCCTCGGTCACCTCCAGGTAGCGCACGTTGGGCGTGAAGATCGAGGTGACGCGCGCGCGGTCCACGCCGGGGATGAAGAAAACCGCGTCGGTGGCCTTCTGCAGGGCTTCGAAGAAGTCCCTGTTGAACATGTCGCCGCCCTTGTCGACCAGGGCGATCAGGACCCGGTCGGCGCCGCCGAAGGCCTCGTAGTGCTCCTGGAAGGTCTCCATGTACTCGTGCTCGAGCGGCAGCTGCTTGCTGAAGCCGGCGTCCACCCGCAGGCCGCTCACCGCGCTCCACGCCAGCAGCGCGGTCGCCACGGCGAACAGGACGATGACCAGCGGCCGGTTGCCGAAAACGAGGCGTTCCAGGAAATCGATGACGGGGGTCGGCTTGGGCGTTGACATGGTTGTTGCTCTAGTTCGCCAGCAATTCGCCTGGCTCGATGCGCTCGACTCCCGGCTCCCCGATGACGATCACCGCGCCGTCGCTGGTGCCCATCGCCGAGGTGAGCGCCTTGCGGTCCGGGCGCTGCACGAGCCTGTAGCTGTCCCCCTCGTCGCTCAGCAGCATCACGCCGGCCGAGCCCACCACGATGATGTGTCCGTCGCGCAGCCGCGCGCCCCCGAACAGCGAGCTGTCCACCGGCAGGCGGATCTTGCGCCAGCTCGCTCCCGCGTCCCAGCTGCGGAACATGTTGCCGCGCAGACCGAAGATCAACAGGCTGTCGTCGTCCGGCGGCAGGCCGTTGAAAAAGGACCCGTCGTAAGGAGTGCCCAGGCGCAGCCAGGTGCGGCCCTGGTCGTCGGAGCGGAACACGATGCCGGCTTCCGCCACCAGGTAGAGCCTGCCGGCGGCATCCAGCACGACCCGGTTGAGGTGCATGTCGGTAATGTTGTCGAGCCAGTCGTCGCCGCCCCAGCCCTCATCCCCGCCATCGGCGTCCTCGTCTTCCGCGGAACTCTCGGGCTCGATCTCCTCCAGCGCCTCTTCCTGCCATGTGCGGCCGCCGTCGCTGCTGCGCAGGAAATAACCGTAGGCGCCGATCGCGAAACCGTTCTGCGCATCGGCGAACCAGACGTCGAACAACGGCAGGTCGAGTTCCGGGGCCACGTGCACCCGGCACCAGGTCTCGCCGCCGTCCTCCGTGCGCAGGATGACCGCGTCATGGCCGACCGCCCAGCCCAGGTTGCGGTCGTGAAACCAGGTGCCGGTCAACAGTGCGCGCGTCGGCGTGCGTTGCTGTGTCCAGCTGCGTCCCTGGTCCTCGCTGATCAGCACCTGGCCGCGCTCGCCGACCACGACGAGCGTCTCGCCGACCCGGACGATGTCCAGCATGAGCGTCTCGGTCGCCAGCGGCTTGATGACCGACCACTCGCTTTCCGGGACGGGCGTTTCGCAATCTGCGCCATGCGCGACGGGGGTCGCTAGCAGCAGCAGCAGCGCCGTGAACAGCGGATAAATGAAGGGTGGCACGGGCCGTGGCGCCTCGCTCTTCGAATATAACCAGGGGAGCTGGCCCGGGGACGCCTGACGAGACGCCCCCGGAGCCGGCCGTTTAACGAATACCCGAACGGCGTAGCGACGCCGGGCTGAAGTTGGACGGCGTGTACTCCACGCTGAAATCGTAGGTGCCGGTTTCCTCGTTGTTGAGGCCGATGCCGAGATAACGACCCGACTGCAGGTCGATAGTCAGCTCGAGCGTAGACCAGAACGAGGGCACGTCGTAGTAGTTGATCGAATGGGCTTCCTGGACGCGCCAGATCTGGTCCCGGTTGTCGTAGCAATCAACCACCATCGCCTGCCAGGAGTCCTCGTCGATGTAGAAGGTGCGCCGCTTGTACACATGCCGCGTGCCTTCCTTGAGCGTCGCATCGACCACCCAGACGCGGTGCAGCTCGTAGCGCGCATACTCCTGGTTGATGTGCAGCGGCGTGAGGATGTCGTCGTAGGTCAGCTCGTCGCTGTGCAGCTTGTAACTGTTGTACGGAACCAGGATCTCCTTGCGGCCCACCAGCTCCCAGTTGTAGCGCTCGGGACTGCCGTTGAAAATATCGAACTGGTCCGAGGTGGCGAGACCGTCGGAAGCCGTGCGCGGGTTGTCGTGCGCGACGTTGGGCGCGCGTCGCACCCGGCGCTGGCCGGGGTTGTAGAGCCACGCCTTGCGGTTCTCGCGCGCCTGGTTGAGCGTCTCGTGCACCAGCAGCACTTCACCGGCCAGCCGGGACGGCGCCGTGACCGTCTGCTTGAAGTACAGGATGATATTGTCCAGGCCCTCTTCCGTCGCCCCTTCCAGGCCATAGGCTCCGAGGTACTCGTCCTCGAACTTGACCATCGTGTAGTTGCCGTCGCGCGTCACCGGCGCCTGGCCGATGCTGCGCCGTGCGCTGTCGGTGCGGTAGCGCGCGATATGATTCCAGATCGCGTGCAGGCCGTTCTCCGGGATGGGGAACGGGATGCCCACGGCCCCGCCGCTGAAGCCGTTGCCGCCCTCGATGAGATGCATGTCCGGCGCGATGCGCTTGGTGGCCTCGTAGATCCGCTCGGGCACGGCCGCGCTGCGCCGCGTGGGGTACACGTCCATGAAGTAGTCGGGATAAGCGCGGAACAGCGCCTTGTGGCCGGCCGTCAGGATGTCTTCGTACTCGTCCATGTTCTCCGCGGTGATGCGGTACAACGGCTCGTCATCGGCGAACGGGTCCGGATGGTGGCCGCCGGATTCGAAGTCCGGGAATCCGGCGTCCGCCGGGCTGCGCAGGCCGCCGGTCCACTCGGGGATGGTGCCCGCCTCGTTGCCCGCGCGAATGGCGCCCAGGGGCGTGAGGTCGGCGCCGAGGCGAGCGACCTGGTCAGGCGGCAGTCCCTGCTGGGCCAGGGCGTTAGCGGAAAGGCCGAGCAGCGCCACTGCGGCGAGAGCCTTGATTAGTCTGGAATGGGTCATTTGCTGACTCTCCTCGCGTTCTAGAACGAGACCTTGCCCGTGAAAGAAATGAAGTCACGGTCATTGGTCGTGTTGTATCGACCGGCACCGTTGAACTCGGCGTAGTTCAACTCGAGCTGGTACTTGTTTCTCAGCGTACCGCGCATGCCCAGCGACAGGGCGGTGCGGCCCTCGACGAAGTTTCCGCCGGGCCCGGGCGCATTCCCGTTGACGTCATGGCTCCAGCCGAAAGTGGGCGCAACCGTCCAGGGGCCGATCGCGTTGTTGTAGATCAGGCTGCCGCGGAAACGATAACCCCACGAAGTGCTGTGCGGGAAGGCGTCGCGCGGCTCGATGGTGTTGCCGAAGGTGGGGCCGTGCCTGGCCTTCAGGATGTCGTTGCCGGACAGGGAGGTGCCCTCCCCGTTCAGCCTCAGGCCCTGGTTGTTCGGCCCGCCGCTGGTGGCGTCCGGCAGGTCCGGCACGTGGGTCACGCCGGCTTCCAGCACGAAGGCCCCGGTGTCGGCGCCGAACAGCGGTCCGGAAAGATAAGTGAAGGTGGTCTGCGCCTGCCAGACGTCCAGCTCGACCTTGCCGTCGATGATCTCGTTCAGTCCGAAGGGACCGAGCTGGTTGAAGCAGCCCAGCGGGCCCGACGCCTGCGGGTTGGTCGCGCAGGCACTGGGCGACAGCGCGTCCAGCGGCGAAAGCGCGGCGAACAGCAGTTCGACGTCATCCACCTGCAGCGGCGAGTCCGGCTTGTAGGAGACCTCGCCCTGCCAGGCGATGCCGGTGTTGAACAGGTAGCCGCTGAAGCTCAGGCCGTACAGGTCCAGGTCTTCCGGGTACTCGACAAAGTAACGGGAGGTCTGCGCGAGCTCGTCGGCCGCGAACGAGCCGCCGAGGAAGCTGACCGGATCCAGTCCGCCGGCCAGGAAAGCGTTGGCCGCGATCGTGGCGCGGTCCAGCAGCCTGGCCTGCTCGATGTCCCCGCCCAGGTTCGCCGCCGTGTTGGCCGCCTGCGCCGCCGCGGTATTGACGGCGGCGTCGAAGGACAGGCCCGAGGCCAGGCCGAGCGCCGCGGCCTGCGCGGCCGTCGCAGCGGCGGCGGCGTTGCCGAGGCCCGCCTGGGTGCCGGTGCGCCCGCTGATCAGCGGGAGACGACTGTGATAACGCAGGTAGTAGGCGCCGAACTCCATGCCGCCCATGAACTGGTCGGCGAAATAGCGCAGCGCGATGCCGTACTGGCCGCCGTCTTCCGCCTCCTGGGTATCCGCCCTGGGCACGAAATTGAAGTCCGGGTCGAAGGCGCCGCCCAGGCCCGAGAAATCGGTGCCCTGGTCCGACCACTCGCCGAAGCCGAGCATCACGTGCGTGCCGCCCTTGACCGCGAAATCGTTGCTCGAGAAATAGGTCCCCGCGGGGTCCGGCTTGATCTTTCTCCAGTCGTACTGGTAGTAGGCCTCCACGCTGAGGTTGTCGGTCGGCGAGATGTTGAAATAGGCCATGCCCTGCGGGACGAGGGCCTCTTTCAGCTCTGCACCCGGCACGCGCAGCTTGGAGACGTCCACCGGGTTCGTCAGGTTGGCGCCGCCCTGGATGAAGGTGCTCTCGCCCCAGCTGATGACCTGGTTGCCGAGCCGGAACTCGGCGGGCATGTTGCCCACGTCGAAGGGCACGTAAAGGAAGTAGTCGAGCATCCGCCCGCCGCCTTCCACCAGGTCCTGCGCCCCGTCGCTCAGGTTGGTGCGCAGCGTGTCGCCGGACTCGAAATCCCGGAAGGCCGTGCCGCGCGCGAAGATGCCCCAGGAATCCCGGAAACGCAGCAGCACTTCCGAGGTCGCCTTGACGGCGTTCGAGACGATGCCGGTGTCGTAGTTGAGATTGCCGTCGTCGATGTTGGCGCTCGGCCCGCAGCCGCCGTTGGCGTTGGCGATCAGCCGGCAGTCGGAACTCTGCACGCGCCACAAGGCGCCGTAGGACAAGGTGGTGTCCCAGCTACCGCTCCAGTTTTCAGTTTCGATCGGCACAGCCGAAGCAGGTGCTGCATACGCTGCAGCGATTGCGACCGCGACAGCGATCGCCAGGTTGCGCCCGGATGCCGGACGGGCCCTGGAGGGTTGCGTGCTCATTGAGGACTCCCCAGTTTTTAGAATGTGTTTTTGCACGTTGCCCCGCAACCGGACTCCCCCGGCGCGACTGCTTTTACTCTTACAGAATTCGTATACCGAAAACAACATCTTGGATCAACAACCGCGTTCAAAGCAGCAGGCACACCGGCAAAATGTTGCAAAAAAGTGACGGGCGCCGGCATGAACCGCGGCGGACCCAAGAGCTGCGCATTGCAGCGCAGCATTCACGGGCAGCCGGCTCAGAGATTCATCGCCTGCAAAATGTCGTTGCGCAGCCGGTCGCCGAGGAACAGCCGGGCGTCTTCCATGGCGCGCCCGAGGTCGTCGCCGAAGACCAGCAGGCCGTTCTCGTCGGTGCGCAACACGCCGTTTTTTCGCAGCCGGCCGATGAAGCCGCGGAAGAGCGTCTTGTCAAAAAACTCGGGCGCGTTGAACTGGAACAGCATGGACATGCGCTGCGCCATCAGGTGGCACAGGTCCTCCAGCTCGCCCGGCCGCAGGGTCCCCGAGCCGTGCTTGGCCAGC
>Ga0209936_1001416_pt1 | contig 12746 bp, 9 predicted proteins | sample SalPonR1_A_D1_MG_FD_185694 | JGI IMG/M metagenome (GOLD analysis project Ga0209936, IMG submission 185694) | Salt pond soil microbial communities from South San Francisco under conditions of wetland restoration - Salt Pond MetaG R1_A_D1_MG... ... | reverse complement strand
AAAGCCGTGCCCGAAAAGTCTCCGGGGTTTCCGTCGGGCGCGCGCTTGACCAACACCATGTCGACCGATTGCAGCCGGTCCGCCGGCTGGCGCAACGGCCCGGCAGGCAGACAGTAACCGTTCCCGAGGCCGCGCCGGGCGTCGACGACGCAGATCTCGAAACTGCGCGGCAGCGCCGCGTGCTGCAATCCATCGTCTGACAACACGACCTGGGCGCCGTCGGACAGCGCGGCCGCCAGCGCTGCATCGCGCTTGCGGCAAACCCACACCGGCCGGCCCGTCCTGGCGTGAAGCTCCAGCGCTTCGTCGCCGACTTCGGCCGCGCATGAGCCCGACTCGACCCGCACCGGCCGAACGCCGGCCCGGCCGCCGTAGCCCCGGCTGATGATCGAAACGGCGTACCCGGCCAGCGACAGCGAGTCGGCCAGGGCCGAAACCACCGGCGTCTTGCCGCTGCCGCCGACCACCAGGTTGCCGACCACGATCACCGGGCACGGCGGCTGGCCGGACGGCCGGACAAGACGGTCGCGAACGGCGCGCTCATAAAAAGCGGAAGCGGCTCTCAACAGCCTGGGCGGCGATTTCTTCGAGTACCAGATGCCGGTCAACCGGCGGGCGATTGCCAGCGAAATCCTGGGTGCGATTGAATCGCGCACGCGCTTACCCGGCGCTCGCGTCCGGGTCACGGAACTGCGCCTGGTAGAGGTGCTGGTAAAGGCTGCCCCGCTCGGCCAGCAGCGATGCGTGCGTGCCGCGCTCGACGATGCGCCCGGCATCCAGTACCACCACCTGGTCGGCGCGCTCGACGGTCGTCAGCCGGTGGGCGATCACCAGCGTCGTGCGGTCGGTCATCAATCGGGCCAGCCCGCGCTGGACGAGCTTTTCGGATTCGGCGTCCAGCGCCGAGGTCGCTTCGTCCAGGATCAGCACCGGGGCGTTCTTCAGCAGCGCCCGGGCGATCGCGACGCGCTGACGCTGACCGCCCGAAAGCTGGATGCCGTTGCTTCCGATCACGGTATCCAGCCCGTCAGGCAGGCGGTCGATGAACTCCATCGCCCAGGCGTCCTGCGCCGCCTGCGCCACCTGCTCGCGCGAGCATTCCGACAGCATGCCGTAGCGGATATTGTCGGCAATGGTGCCGTCGAACAGCACCACCTGCTGACCGACCATTGCAATGGCGCGCCTGAGCGGTCGAAGCGCGTATTCCTCCAGGTCGACCTCGTCGAGCTCGATGGCGCCGGAGGTCGGATGGTAAAAGCGCGGCAGCAGCCGGGCCAGCGTGGTCTTGCCCGAGCCGGAGCGCCCGACCAGCGCGGTGACCGTGCCCGGCGCCAGCGTCAGGTCGATGTCCTCCAGGGTCGGTCGCGGCGTGTCCGGATAACGGAAGGAAACCCGCCTGAAATCTATGTGCCCGCGAATGGAGTCCGGCTGGTAGCTGCCGGTATCGCGCTCGGCCGGTCGGTCCAGCACGTCGAAGATGCTTTCTGCGGCCGCGAGACCTCGCTGGATCAGCACGTGGACGTTGGTCAGCCGTTTCAGGGGCGGAATGGTGGCCACCATGGCGCCGAGCACCGACATGAAGATGCCGGCCGTGACCTCGGCGCGCATAAACTGGCTGCCGGCGATGACCAGCAGCGCGACGACTGCGAGTCCGGCCGCGACCTGGATCAGCGACGACGACATCAGCTGGGTTGCGCGAAGTTTGAGGTGCAACTTGCGGTTGGCGTGGTTGGACTCGGCGAAAGCCTGGGCTTCCTGGCCCTGGCCGTCGAATATGCGGATCACTTCCTGCGCGTGCACGGCCTGCTCGGTCATTTGAGTGACTGCGCCCATGGAATCCTGGATGGAGGTTGAAATCTTGCGAAAACGGCGGCTGACGACGAACACCACGAACGCCACCACCGGCAGCAGCAGCAACATAGTCAGGGTCAGCCGCCAGGACTGCAGCAGCATCACGATCAGCAGCCCGAGCACGATCAGCGAATCGCGCGCCACCCCGATAAGCGCGGTGGTGGCGGCCTGAGCGACCTGCTCGGTGTTATAGGTCAGACGCGAGATCATCGAACCGCTGCCTTCGCGATCGAAATCGGCGAACGGGAGCGTGAGATAGCGGCCGAACAGGTCGCGCCTGAGATCCGCGATCACCGCCCGGCCGATCCATTCCATGCCGTACATGCCGCCGTAATTGCCGATGACGCGAAGAATCACCGCGCCGAGTACCAGCGCCGGCAGCATCAGGTCGAAGCTCGGCGCGCTGGTGACCAGGGTGTCGTCGATCAGCGGCCGCAACAGGTAGATGAACGTCGCCTGACCGGCGGCGTCCATGGCCACGGCCAGCAATGCAAGCGCGAATACGCCCCGACGGCCTTCCAGGAAACCGAGCAATCGCCGGTAGACCCCGACGGCCGGCCGCGCGGCATTTTCCGCGGGATTCACCCCGGGGTTCACGGATCCGCTCCGTCCTCTTCAACCGTGGCGATGGTGAGCCGGGTAATGCCCTCGGCCGACGCCGCGTCCATGGCGCGCACCACCAGGCCGTGCTGGGCCATGGAATCGGCCCGAATCACCAGCAGCGCTTCGGGCCTGTCGGCAAACGCCTGCGACAGCGCCAGCCTGAGCGTATCCCGGCGCTGATCGGCCAGCATGTTGTCGCCGACGAAGTAGTCCCCGGTCTCGGTGATCACCAGTTCTACACGCTCGGGCAAGGTCTCGCGCTCGGCGGTCGCGGCTTCGGGCAATTGGACGCGCAGCAAGGCCTGGCGCTCGAAGGTGGCCGAGACCATGAAGAAAATCAGCAGCAGGAACACCACGTCGATCAACGACGTCAGGTTGATTTCCGGCTCCTCGTCCTGTTCAGTCTGGAGACGCATGGTGCTATTCCATCTGTCCGGTCAGCCCCAGCCCAGTTCCGAGCGCCGGAGCTGGCGGTTGCCGTGTTCGATGGTATTGATCAGGTCGAGCGCCTGCTGTTCCATGCCGACGACGTAGGCGCGGACTTTTCCGCGAAAGTATCGATAGAAGAAATAGGTCGGAATGGCCACCGTGAGCCCTGCCGCGGTGGTGATCAGCGCCTCGGAAATGCCGCCGGCCAGCGGCGCGGGATCACCGACGCCGGCTTCCATGATCGCGCTGAAGACCTTGATCATGCCGATGACCGTGCCCAGCAGGCCCAGCAGCGGCGTGATGCCGGCGATGGTTCCCAAAGTATTGAGAAAGCTCTCGAGTTCATGAACCACCTGGCGCCCGGTGTCTTCCACCGCCTCCTTGACCACGTCGCGCGCCCGGTCGCGATTGTCCAGCGCCGCGGCCAGCACGCGGCCCAGCGGCGAGCTTCGGCGCAGCGCTTCGAGGTGCTTGCGGTCCAGTTCCCGCTGGCGTGCCCAGGCGGAGACCTTTTCGGCAATCCCGGCCGGCATGACCCGGCGTCTGCGCAGCATCCAGGCACGATTGAAGATGATGGTTGCCGACAGTACCGAGCACAGCACGATGGGTGCCATCAACCAGCCGCCGGCCAATACGATTTCAAGCATAGCCCTGCATCTTCCGCGAATCGAATCCATGCATGATAACGGAGTCGAGAGCGGTGTATCCCGCCGTACCGCTATCGCCGATCCGCAACGGACGCGGCGCAGTTCGCGGAGTTGCGCCAGAACCGCGGCCGGGCCGACACTTCGCTGAGTACCAAGGGATTCGCCCCGGCCTCGAAACGTATCGACAACGCGCCGCAGTCGCCGGTCGACAGCAAGCGTCCCCCGGCGTCTCGCAACATCGCCCGGCTCTCCGGGTGCGGCATTCCGCGGCGGTTGAACGCGCTCACCGTCGCGATACCGATCGTCGGTGAAAGTGCCGACAGCCAACCCGCATCCAGACCGTCGACACGTCCGAAGCGCGGCATGATCAGCACGTCCACAGGCCGCAACGATTGGCGCATGGCCAACCGCCGGGTCACGTTGGCACCTATGCCGCCGGTCAGCAGAACGCTGCCGAAGCTGGAGCGAATCTCGAGCACGCAGCTGGAATCGCCGCCCAGGTCCGGCAGGGCCGCCGACGGATGCAGAAAACGGAACCCGACGCCATCGACCATCCAGCGACTCTCCTCGACGCAGCGACTGTCGCCGGACCCATCTGGCGTAATCACATCGGCGCCCGGCCAACGGCGCTTCACCTCGGCCAGACCGCCGGCGAAATCCCTGTGACCATAGGGCACGATGACGCTGTCAACTGCATCGCGGCCACCCTGCCGCACCAGCGGCGCGATGGTTCCTGGCACCAGGCTGCGCTCGGCGCCGTCGCCCGGACCAGTGCCGTAGAGCAGGACGCTGCTTGCCGTCCTGACGATCACCGCCTGGCCGTCGCCGAGATCAGGAATCATCAGCTCGAACTCGCCCGGATCGGAGCCGGGTCCGCGTCCGGCCGGCCACAACAGGGGCAGCAGAAGAACCGCTCCCAGCGGACGCATCGGCCAGCCGCGCGGCGCCAGCAGCCAGAGCGCGCCAACCGCCGCGATCACGATCGCGGCAAGACCGGGTGCCGGCAGTGCGGGCGCGCTCAGGCCGGCGAGCCATCGATCAGCGCCGGTCAGTCCATCCAGCATCCCCAGGAACAGTTCGAGTCCGTGCTCGGAAAGCGCGACCATGAACCCGGCCGGCAGGCCAAGCGCGAACAGGGCCAGCGCCGCGAGCAGGCACGGCAGTATCCAGAGTCCGACCAGCGGAATGGCGACCAGGTTGGCGACCAGTGCGGTCGGCGCCCACTGCTGAAAAATGCCGATGTTGAGCGGCAGAAGACCGATCGCGATAACGACCTGCGCCGTGATCAGCCCTCGCAGCCAACCCGTGCCGCGCGAACGCCCCGAAAATGCCCAGATCAGCACCGCCACCGCGGCGAACGACAGCCAGAACCCGATCGCCAACGGCGCCATGGGATCGATCAGCAACACCGCTGCAAGCGCGGTCAAGAGCGCCCTGCCCGGCTGAATCCCGCGCCGCCAGAGCATGGCGCCGAAACCGGCCAGCAACATCACCAGCGCACGCACCGTGGGCAGGCTGAAGCCGGCCAGCAGCGCGTAGCCAAACGCCGCGACCAATCCGGCCAGCAGCATCACGCGCTTGCGGTCCGGAACACCGCGAAAGCGTATCAACGGCGTCGCCAGCAATCCGGCCAACAGCCCGGCAAGGCCGGCGACCATGCCAACGTGGAGCCCGGAGATGGAGAGCAGATGCGCAGTGCCGGTGCGCCTCAGACGCTCGGCAAGTTCGGGCGACATCGCGGTGCGGTCGCCCACCGTCAGCGCACGGTGCAGCGCGGCCGCATCGAGACTGACGGTCTCGGCCTGCAGCCAGTTCGCCAGCCGCTGCCGGAACCGGTCAGGCGCCGCAAGCGGTCCGGACCCGGACTCCAGCGCGGCCGATTGGATGCGGCCGAGGGCGCCGATGCCGCGCGCGACCAGGTATCGGTGATAGTCGAACAGCCCCGGATTGACCCTTCCGTGCGGCGGCGTCAGCGTGACCGAAAGACGCCAGGTTTCGCCCGGCCGGAACCATTCCAGGGGCCGATACCAACTCAACAGGATACGGCCCGGGGCACCGGCTCGCCGCCCCTCGGCGTCGGGTTTGAATTCAAGTCGGACGCGACCGTCACGCTGCTCGGGCAGCCCGATAATGGTGCCGGTCAATTCGACGGTTTCTCCTGCGCGCTCGTCGGGCCAGGCATCGTGCTGGTGCCACAGCGCGTGCAACGAAAACCACAGCATCCCAGCCGGCAGCGCTGCCCAGATTCGGGTGGATCGAAAACCCAGCAGCGCCACGGCCAGGGCAAGCAGCGCAAGTACGGACCGGACATCGACCAGCAACGCGAACGCCGCTGCGGAGATTGCACCGCTGGAGAACAGCAGTGCGACCCGGCCGGCGCCCGCCGCGTGGGACTGCATCAATCGATCGCGCGCAGCACGCCGTGAGTCATTTCGAAGCGCCGGTCCATGCGCCCGGCCAGGCCGGTATCGTGAGTGACCACCACGAAGCTGATGCCGAACTCCTGGTTCAGCCCGAGCATGAGTTCATAAACGGACGTCGCCGTGGCCTCGTCAAGGTTGCCGGTGGGTTCGTCGGCCAGCACGCAGTCCGGCTGGTGGATCAACGCGCGGGCCACGGCGGCGCGCTGACGCTCGCCGCCGGAAAGCTCGCCGGGCTTGTGGTCGAGGCGCTCGCCCAGTCCGACGCGCCCCAGCAGGTCGGCTGCGGCGCGGCGGGCCCGGGCCGCGGACTGGCCGCCGATCATCAGCGGCAGCGCGACATTTTCGACCGCGCTGAACTCGGGCAGCAGGTGATGGAACTGGTAGATGAATCCCAGGTGGCGGTTGCGGATGCGCGCGCGTTCGAGCTCCGAGGCGGCGACCATGTCCCGCCCGGCCACGCTGACCGAGCCCTCGGTCGGATCGTCGAGGCCGCCCATTATCTGCAACAGGGTGCTCTTGCCGACGCCCGAAGCGCCGACGATGGCCACTTGCTCGCCCCGGGCTATCGAAAGGTCGACCCCGCGCAGCACGTCGAGGGCGGTTCTGCCCTGAAGAAAACGGCGCGTCACGCCGGTGCATTTCACGACCGCGTCATTCATAGCGAAGCGCCTCCGCCGGCCGCGTGCGACCCGCACGCCACGCCGGATAGAGCGTTGAAAGCAGCGAAAGCACCAGCGCCAGGCCGGAAAAGCGGGCGACGTCGCCCCACTTGAGATCCGACGGCAGGTCCGAGATGTAATAGATGTCGGCCGACAGGAATTCCGTGTTGAGCAACGACTCCAGTCCGGCCACGATGTTTTCGACGTTCAGCGCCAGCAAGATGCCACCCACCGTGCCGAGCAGCGTGCCGATGACGCCTATCGACATGCCCTGGACGACGAACACCTGCATCACCCGGCCCGGACTCAGGCCCATGGTCTTGAGGATGGCGATGTCGGCCTGCTTGTCGGTGACCAGCATCACCAGGGTCGAAATGATGTTGAACGCCGCGACCACGATGATCAGCGACAGGATGATGAACATCATGGTCTTCTCCAGCTGCACCGCGCGGAACCAGTTGGCGTTCTGCTGGGTCCAGTCGCGCACGCGGTAGAAGCCCGGCAACGAATCGGCCAGGTCCAGCGCGATCGAGCGGGCCCTGAACAGGTCGGTGAATTCCAGCCGCACGCCGGTCACGCCCTCGCCGGTGCGAAACAGCGCCTGGGCGTCCTTCCAGTGCACGATCGCCAGCGAACTGTCGAACTCGTGAACGCCGGCCTCGAAGATGCCGACAACGGTGAATCGACGCACTTGCGGCATGACTCCGGCCGCGGTGGCACGGATCTCGGGGGCGAAGATGGTGACCGGATCGCCCGGCCCCACACCGAGCCGGGCGGCGAGCTCGATACCCAGCACCACGCGCCAGCGCTCCTCGCCCAGCGCGTCCAGGCTGCCGCTGATCATCTGCTGGTCGAGATCCGACACCGACGGCTCCAGCGCCGGATCGATGCCGCGCACCAGCCCGCCGGCGACGTCGCGCCCGTTGAGCAGCGTTTGCTGCTCGACGAACGGCGCGGCGCCGATCACCTCGGGGTTTCGGCGCGCATTCTCGATCAGTTCCGGCCAGTCCTCGAACGGCCGGTCCCAGGTCGATACGGTCGCGTGCGAGACCATGCCCAGGATGCGTTCGCGCAATTCCTTTTCGAACCCGTTCATCACCGAGATCACGGTGATCAGGATCGCCACGCCCACGGCGATGCCCGCCATCGAGATCAGCGAAATGAATGAAATGAAATGGTTGCGACGCTTGGCCCTGAGATAGCGCAGGCCGATCGCGACCGACAGCGGCTGGAAGATCAAGACCGAATGCCCCGCGACGAATGACTCGGAATTTTCTGTTTCAACGCAAGCGCTCCAGGATCTGGTTGAGTTCGGCCGGCAGCGGCGACGAGAACACCTGGTCCTCCGGCCACGGCAGGCGCAGGTATGCCGCGTGCAGGAACAGCCGGGTCACTCCGGCCGGCGGCGACCCCGGATTGTATCGTTCATCGCCGACGACGGGCGCGCCCAGATGTTGCGCATGGACACGGATCTGGTGCGTGCGCCCGGTCTCGATACGCACTTCGACGAAGTCGTGCCGAGCCAGCCGCTCGAGCCGCTTGAAGCTCGAACGCGCCGACTGGCCGTCGTCGGCCGGTATCACCCGGTGCTGACCGCTGCCGTCGCGAATCTTCTTCAACGGCACGCTGACGTCCACCCGGGGTTGATCGAGATGACCGTCGAGCAAGGCCAGGTAGCGTTTCTCCATCTCTCCGTTGCGAAAGCGCTGCTGCAGTTCACGTGCGTTGGCGGCACCCAGCGCGAACAGCATCAGGCCGCTGGTCTCGCGGTCCAGCCGGTGGACCGGGACCGCGCGCGAATCGATACGGGTCATGATGTCGTTCAAGCCCCAGGCAAGCCCGGTTCCCGCCTGCGACGCCAGCCCGGCGGGCTTGTCGACGAGGATGAACTCGTCCTGCCCGTGAACGATACGCGCTCGCATTTCGTCGATTCGCGCTTCCGGGACCCTGACCGGAGACGCATCGGTTCCGCGCGGATCGCGGACCGGCGGAATGCGAACCCGGTCGCCGGTCTTCAGCTTGCGCATGGGCTTGACCCGCCCGCCGTTGATGCGGACCTGTCCGGTCCGAATCAGTCGGTAGACGAGGCTGCGCGGCACCTGACCCAGCTCGCGCAACAGAAAATTGTCCAGACGCTGTCCGTCGTGATCGACGTCGACCACGACTTCGCGCACCGAACTGGCGCCTTCGCTCATTCGGACGAGCCCGTGCTGGATGAACCGTGTTCAGAAATACACAAGGTTGAAACCACTGGGAAATTGCCGAAAAACACCATTTGAAGTATACTTGTGCTGCTTGACGGTAGCGTGTTCGAAAACCGCGCATGAAGAACAGTTCATGACGCCTGCGCGCCGTTGGCCGGCGCATCCTGCCGACAGCGGATGCCGGTCCGATCTGCAATTTGCTCGGTCCCGGCAACGATGCTCGCGCGTGCGCCAGTTTTTGCAGGAGCGGTTAAGCCGCGCCTGCAGGCGCCCCCTTCCGGCGCGCCGGAACACCGGACCAGGCAGGCTGCAGCCCACCCATGTGGGCCGGGTCTCGCCGAACCGAATAATCGCGTCGCCGACTCTCTTGTGCCATCAAGCATCTGAAGGTTCGAGCGGCAACCAGACAATCAAGACGCTCCCGGCGACAATTACGAAACAGAAACAGCCCGGGGATTTCGGTCTGCCGTCAATCGGCGCCGATGCCTGACCGGTGTTTGCCGGACGGGAGCGATTTGTTAGGAATCCAGACAACAATGAAACGAATGCTGATCAACGCGACTCAACCCGAAGAGTTGCGTGTCGCCATCGCAGATGGCCAGAACCTGGTTGACCTCGACATCGAGGTTCCCGCCCAGGAACAGAAGAAATCCAACATCTACAAGGGCCGCATCACGCGGGTCGAACCCAGCCTCGAGGCCTGCTTCGTGGAATTCGGCTCCGAACGCCATGGCTTTCTGCCGCTCAAGGAAATCGCACGCGAATACTTCTCCGAGGCCGCGGCCAAAGCCCTGGACGCCGGCGAACGCGTGGATATCAAGGATGCGGTGGAAAGCGGTCAGGAAATCATCATCCAGGTCGAAAAGGAAGAGCGCGGCACCAAGGGTGCCGCTCTGACCACCTTCATCAGCCTGGCGGGCCGATACCTGGTGCTGATGCCCAACAATCCGCGCGCCGGTGGCGTTTCACGCCAGGTGACCGGCGAGGACCGCAAGATGATCCTCGACGCGCTGCGCGAACTCGATGCGCCCAAGGACATGGGCCTGATCGTTCGCACAGCGGGTGTGGGCCGAGAGGTGGAGGATCTGCAATGGGACCTGAACTACCTGCTGCAACTCTGGGAAGCGATCCAGGCCGCGGCCGGTTCGCGCAAGGCGCCGTTCCTGATCTACCAGGAAAGCAACGTCATCATCCGTGCCCTGCGCGATCACATGCGCGAGGACATCGGCGAAATCCTGATCGACTCCGAACAGGTGTTCGAGGACGCACGCGACTTCCTGCAGCAGGTGATGCCGCACAATCTGCGCAAACTCAAGCGCTATGACGATCCGACGCCTCTGTTTTCGCGCTTCCAGATCGAAAGCAAGATTGAATCCGCGTTTGCCCGCGAGGTGCGCCTGCCTTCCGGCGGCGCCGTGGTGATCGACCATACCGAGGCGTTGCTGTCGATCGACATCAACTCTTCGCGCGCCACCAAGGGCGCCGATATCGAGGAAACCGCCCTGCAGACCAACCTGGAGGCGGCCGAGGAAATCGCGCGCCAACTGCGATTGCGTGATCTCGGCGGACTGGTCGTCATCGATTTCATCGACATGAACAGCCGAGAAGCGCAGCGGGACGTCGAGAACAAGCTCCGGGAAGCCATGCGGGCCGACAAGGCGCGGGTGCAGATCGGCAGGATTTCGCGCTTCGGTCTTCTGGAACTGTCCCGACAGCGGCTAAGGCCGTCGCTTGGCGAGTCCAGCCATATCACCTGTCCGCGCTGCGACGGATACGGATCCATCCGGTCGATAGAGTCGCTGGCGCTGGCCATCATCAGGCTCGCCGAAGAAGAGGCGATGAAGGACAACACCGGCCGTGTCATCGTGCAGGCTCCGATGGCCGTCGCCAATTTCCTGCTCAACGAGAAGCGCGATGTCGTCAACAATATCGAGCGCCGAACGGGAACGCCAGTCACCATCGTTGCCAATCACCTGATGGAAACACCCCGCTACCAGATCCAGCGGCTGCGGACTTCCGAGGAGATCGAGGAACCGTCCTACGCAATGGCGCAAAGCGAGGAAGTGGAGCCGATGGTCAGCGAGCAGGAGATTCAGGCCGGCGTCACTACGCGCGAGGAGCCGGCCGTCAGCACGATGCGGCCGTCGCAACCTGCGCCGGTCCGCGCCGAGAAGAGCGGCTGGACTCGATTCAAGGAATGGCTGTCGAATCTTTTCGATAGCGACGACAAGGAAGAACGCGGCAAATCAAAAAAACCCGCCGGTCGCGGCAAACCGAAGCCGGCCGGCGGTGGCGGCAAGAAACGAACCCGCAAGTCGGGCTCGGCTCGGAGCGGCAGCAAGCACGCCGCAAACAGGCCGCACAAGCCCAGAGACGGCGGCAAGCCCGACGAGCGAAACGACGACCAGAGCGGCGGCCGCAAGAAAGGCGGAGACGACCAGAAGCAGGACAACAAGGACGGCGGCAAGCCCAACGCGCCCGGCGGCAGCAAGAAGAAGCGCCGCCGTCGCGGTGGCAAGAAACGTCGCAACAAGTACTCGACCGGCGACAGTCGGGATAACAACGACAAATCTGAGCAGTCCGAAAGCGCCAAGGCCAACCCGTCCAGCAGCGGAAAGCCGGGCCAGTCGACTGGCGGCAAACCCGAGCAGTCCGGCGGCGGCGAGAAACCCGAGCAGGCCGGTGGCAGCGGGAAACCGGAACAGGCCGGCAGAGGGAAACCGGAACAGTCCGGCGGCGGCAAGCCCGAACAGTCCGGCGGCGGCAAGCCCGAGCAGTCCGGCGGCGGCAAGCCCGAGCAGTCCGGCGGCGGCAAGCCCGAGCAACCTGCAGGCGCAGGCAAACCCCAGGGTAAGCAGCCTGTTCAGTCCGACGCCAAATCCGGGAAACCCGGGAACAACAGCGGTGATGCAGGTGCAGCCCGCCCGGTCGGTCAGCAGGCAGGTCTGTTCAAGATCGAGGACAAGTCTGGCGGCAACGAAAAACACAAGCAACCAGAACCGCCTGCCGATGGAAAGAAGTCCGGCGAAAATTCCTGACGCCGCTGGCAGGTCAGCGAAAAGGTCCGGGATGTCCCGGACCTTTTTTCATCCCTCGGCTTCTATGACGTCATATCTGATCGCCTCGCGCAGCAACGCGACTTCACTGTCGACGCCGATCTTCTCGAAGATTCGATACTTGTGGGTTGAAATCGTCTTGGGGCTGACGTTCATGCGCTCGGCGATTGCGCTGGACTTCATCCCGTTGGCCAACATCATCGCGACTTCGATTTCACGCGGAGTGAGTTCCTGGAAAGGCGACTGCGGCGTGCCCGGCAACAGCGACATCGCAAGTTGCTGCGCAATCTCGGAGCCGATATACCGTTCACCGTCGTATACCTTTCTGATTGCAGCCACGAGTTCCTCGGCATCACATGCCTTGGTCAGGTAACCTGCCGCACCCATTTCGAGAAGGCGAGCCGGAAATGGTGGCTTGGTATGCGCGGTCAGCGCAATTATGCGTACGGACGGTCGAGCATTCATGATCCGCTCGGTGGTTTCGAAGCCCGACAGCCCGGGTAAACCGATGTCCATGAGAATCACGTCGGGATTCTTCTCCCGGTTCAACTGAATGGCTCTTTCCCCGCTTCCCGCCTCACCTACGATCTCGATCCCGCCCGCATCGTCGATGATGTTCCTCAACCCGGTCCGCACCAGATCATGATCTTCCACGATCAGCAACTTGATCATTGTCCCATTCCCTCTTTTAAGTCCCGAACGCCAAAATAGCGAATCGACCGGCACAAAGGCAGATCGCTGATTCCGCTACCATGACTTTACCCCAAATGATTGTTCGCGGCGCGAGAACCGAGGCGAAAATCGTGGTCGGTCAGGGCCGACCTGAACAGTACCGGGGACGAGATAAGATCTGAAGAGGGATTTGTGGCGAAGT
>Ga0209936_1001410_pt1 | contig 12777 bp, 9 predicted proteins | sample SalPonR1_A_D1_MG_FD_185694 | JGI IMG/M metagenome (GOLD analysis project Ga0209936, IMG submission 185694) | Salt pond soil microbial communities from South San Francisco under conditions of wetland restoration - Salt Pond MetaG R1_A_D1_MG... ... | reverse complement strand
AAACAGCCTTGGAGAAATAATAGGATGTTTAGATATTTCTGGAAGTGTAGAAGACGACCATATACATACTTTTGGAATAGTGACCTATGCAGCTAAAATAATCGAAAAACAAATGGACCTTACAGCATCATATGAATTAATAGAAACAGCTATGGACTCAGTTATAGATGGATTATTTGTTATAGATAAAAACTTTAGAACCACTAATGCAAACAAAAAAATTCTGGAAATATTTAATGCAGATAGGGGGGAATTCGACAGCATAAACATAGAAAAAATGTTTGATGATATAGATATAAAAAACAAAGTTTTTCAAAATGGTGAGAGTTTAAGGATTAGCGACTATACTATAAACTTTAAAAATAGCAAACACGAATGTCTTTTAAACATTTCTCCTACTAAAATATCTGGCAGGGTGACTGGAGCAGTATTTTTTGTTAAAGAAGCACAGCAGGTAAGAAAGGTAGTTTCTCACATAGCTGGATACAAAGCTTCCTATGATTTTGACAGTATACTAACTAAAAATCAAAGAATGGCTAAAATTATTAAATTTGCAAAAAAAATTGCTAAAACCAACTCTACAGTATTGATACAAGGAGAGTCTGGAACAGGAAAGGAACTATTTGCCCACTCAATTCACAACTATAGCAGAAGAAGCAGCGGACCTTTCGTAGCTGTAAATTGTGCAGCTTTGCCTAAAGATTTAGTAGAAAGTGAGCTTTTTGGTTATGAGAAAGGATCTTTCACAGGAGCATCAAGAGAAGGAAAGCCTGGTAAATTTGAACTTGCAAATGAGGGAACAATTTTTTTAGATGAAATAGGAGAACTTCCACTAGAAATACAGTCAAAGCTTTTAAGAGTAATAGAAAATAATAAAATAAATAGAATTGGAAGCAGATATGAAAGAAATATTGATGTAAGAATTATAACTGCTACAAACAGAAATTTAAAAGAAGAAATTGAACAGAAATCCTTTAGAGAAGATTTGTTTTTTCGACTTAATGTTATTAATATAATACTACCTCCCCTTAGAGAGAGAAAAGAGGATATTGCTTTACTGGCCAAGTACTTTCTTAATCAGTTGAATGAAGAAAGCAGCACTAGTAAGAAATTTTCCCCAAATTTTATAGAGCATATCAATAAAAACCAGTGGAGAGGAAATATAAGAGAACTAAGGCACTATATACAGAGAGAATTTTATATAAGTGATGATGAATATGTAAGAGCTGGAAGTAGTAATGGACTAAAAGAGGAAAAAGAAATAAAAATTGAAAATTCTAATTTAAAAGATTTACAAAAAATATACATTGAAGAAGCATTAAAAACTGAAAAAGGAAATGTAGTAAAAGCAGCAAAAAGACTTAATATTGGAAAATCCACAGTATATAGAAAAATTAAAAAATATAATATAAATACTGAAGCATACAAATAGGAAATAAGACCGATACTAAATTGACATTATACTTCCAAAGAAGATAATCCTAATTAATTTAAAACAGATTATCTCATTGGAGGTTTTTTTTATGTCCTATTTTCCCAAGTTGGGAATCTCAAAATGGGAATTCCCAAGTTGGGAAAATATTAGGAATCTCTACAGACCCCTAATTCAAAGGGATAATAAAAAATATATTTTTGGTATATTATTTGCAATGTATATACACACATAGAAATTTAAAAGTAAAGGAGGACTTTCAAGAAAGTAAGACTAATTTTTACCAAAGCAATTAATATATAAAAAAGGGAGGAATAATTTTGAAATTAGAAAATGAAAAAATCTTAAAAATGTATGAAAACATGCTTACAATTAGAAAATTCGAAGGAAAAGCCCAAGAATTATTTGCGGCAGGAGATATTCCTGGATTTGTTCATCTTTACCTTGGAGAAGAAGCAGTGGCAACGGGAGCCTGTGCAAATCTTAATGATGATGACTATATTACTAGTACCCATAGAGGTCACGGTCATATAGTATCTAAAGGTGGAGATTTAAAACTTATGATGGCTGAACTCTACGGCAAGAAAACAGGATACTGTAAAGGTAAAGGTGGATCAATGCATATTGCAGATGCTACTAAAGGTATACTAGGAGCAAATGGTATAGTAGGTGCAGGACACAATATTGCAGCTGGAGCAGGATTAAGTATTAAATACAGAGGTACAGACCAGGTTTGTGTATGTTTCTTCGGAGATGGTTCAACCAATCAGAGTACTTTCCATGAAGCATTAAATCTTGCAAGTATATGGAAGCTTCCAGTAGTTTTTGTATGTGAAAACAACGGATACGGTATATCATTAAGTCAAAAGTTTCATCAGGCTATCAAAGATATTTCTGATAGGGCAGTTTCTTACAACATCCCGGGAGTTACAGTAGATGGTAATGATGTATTTGCAGTATATGAAGCTGTAGGAGAAGCAGTAAATAGAGCAAGGAAGAAGCAAGGGCCTACATTAGTAGAATGTAAAACCTATAGACATAGAGGTCATTTTGAAGGTGATCCAGTAAACTATAGAAGCAAAGAAGAATTAGAAGAGTGGTTGGAAAAAGATCCAATACCAAGAATGGAAAAATATCTACTTGAAAATGACGTTGTTTCAGAAGAAAAAATGAAAGAAATGAGCGATAAATTAGATTCTGAAATAGAAGAAGCAGTGAAATTTGCAAAAGAAAGCCCATTCCCAGATGTTGAAGCTTCTGTTGAAGATGTTTATTCAAATATCGTAGAGGAGGTTAAGTAATATGAGAAAAATGACATATGCTGAAGGAATACGAGAAGGTATGAAAATAAGAATGAAAGAAGATGATTCTGTCCTTATTTTCGGAGAAGACGTTGGACAATTTGGAGGATGTTTTGGTGTTACTGCGGGAATGTTTGAAGAATTTAGTGGAGAAAGAGTAAAAGATACACCTATATCCGAAGGAGCTATAATAGGATCAGCTGTAGGAGCTGCAGCAACAGGATTAAAACCTATAGCTGAGTTAATGTTTGTTGACTTTGCTACGGTAGGTATGGACCAACTTGTTAATCAAGCAGCTAAAATGAGATATATGTTTGGAGGAAAAATCGCTCTACCAATGGTAGTTAGATTACCAGGAGGAGCAGGTACTAGAGCAGCGGCTCAGCACTCCCAATCATTAGAAAGCTGGTTGACTCATGTACCTGGACTTAAGCTGGTATATCCTAGTAATGCAGAAGACGCAGCAGGATTAATGCTATCAGCAATAGATGATGACAATCCGGTAATATATTTTGAACACAAAGTACTTTATGCTATGGAAAGTGAAGTAGCTGATAAAATAGAACCAATACCATTTGGAAAAGCAAAGGTAAAAAGAGAAGGTACTGACCTTACTATACTAACCTATGCTAAACAGGTGTATGATTCTCTAGAAGCAGCAAAACAACTTCAATCAGAAGGAATAGATGTAGAAGTAATAGACTTAAGATCCCTCTATCCTTTAGATAAAGAAGCTATAGAAAAATCTCTTAAAAAGACCAACAAAGTATTACTAGTATCTGAAGAAGTAAAAAGAGGCGGATACATTGGAGAAATAGCAGCAATGATTGCAGAAGAATTATTCTATGAATTAGATGCACCAATAGGTAGAGTAGGAACTCTAAATGTACCTATACCATTCTCTCCAGTACTTGAAGATTACGTAGTACCAAGAGTAGAAGACATAGTCAAAGCAGTTAAAAAATTAGTATAAAAAAATTAACGGGGTGTAAAAACCCCGTCTTAAAGATAGGAGAATTATATGTCTACCATAGGAATAATAGCTAACCCTGCATCAGGAAAAGATATAAGAAGATTAGTTTCCCATGCAACGGTTATCGATAACAACGAAAAAGTAAATATTGTTGAAAGAATAATTCTCGGTGCTCAAAACTTTGGTGTAGATAAAATATACATTATGCCTGATTCATATATGATGGGTTATAAGGTTCAGGATAAACTAAACCTATCTGAAGAATTAAATGTAGAAATAGAAGTTCTAGACATGAAGATAAAAGCATCACCAAAAGATACTGAAAAAGCAGCCCAAATAATGGAAGAAAAAAAACTAGGATGTGTAGTAGTTTTAGGTGGAGACGGCACCAACAGATTAGCTGCAAAATATCTTAAAACTGTACCTCTCATAGGAGTATCTACAGGAACAAACAATGCATACCCAAAAATGCTTGAAGGAACTACCGTGGGTATAGCAGCAGCATTTATTGCATCTAAAGATTATGATAAAAACATAAGTTGTAAAAAAGATAAAATAATAGAAATATACAAAAACGGAGAATTTATAGATATATGTCTTATGGATGCTGTAATATCCAATGAACAATATATAGGCTCAAAAGCTATATGGGATTTAGCTAACATCAAAAAAATCATAGTTTCCAACTGTCACCCGGCATCTATAGGCTTTTCAGCTATAGTAGGGGTGAATAAACATATAGATGAAAGAGACGATTATGGAGCGGTGCTGAATATAAACTCCGGGAAAAACAAATTTCTAGCACCTGTCTCAGCAGGAAAGATTGCAGAATTATCATCAGAAGATTTAGAAATTATTCAAATAAATCAATCAATTGATTGGGAAGCTAACCATAAAGGCATCATAGCAGCAGATGGCGAAAGAGAGATAGTTTTTAATATAGGTGACAAATTTGACTTTAAAATAACTCGTAGTGGACCAATACATGTAGATGTAAGGAAAACTATGGAAGCAGCAGTAAAAGAAGGCTTTTTTAAAAGAAAATAAATACTTGGAGGAAGATATATGGGACAATTATTAGTTATGCCTAAACTAGGCCTTACAATGACAGAAGGAACCATTGTAGAATGGTTTAAAAAAGAAGGAGAAGAAGTAAAAAAAGGAGAAAAAATATTTGCAGTAGAAACGTCAAAGCTTACAAATGAAGTAGAAGCACCTGCAGGTGGTATTTTGAGAAAAATCATACATAAAGACGGAAAATTACAAGTATTAGAACCTGTAGGTATACTAGCTGGAGCTGATGAAGATATATCAGATTTAATTTCAAAAGCTGGATCCGGAAAAGTAAAAGTTGACGAAAACCAAGAAGTAAAAGAGATAGATGCAAAAGTAGAAAAAGAAAAACCAGAAACATCAAGTAAAAGAATAAAAGCGTCACCAAAAGCTAAAAGATTGGCAAAAGAATTAGGAGTAAATTTATCCAAAGTAGAAGGGACAGGACCGGGAGGAGCCATATCAGAACAAGATGTAGAAAATTACCAAGCAGAAGAAAAACCAAAGGTGAAAACATCTCCAACTGCAAAAAAAGTAGCAGAAAACCTTGGAGTAGATATAAATAAAATAGAAAAATCCGAAAGAATAATGAAAGATGATGTGGTTGGATATAAAAACTTCCAAATGCTTAAAGAAATGGCTGATCCAAAAGAAACAAGAGAAAAAATGACCAACATGAGAAGTGTAATATCAGAAAGAATGTCTCAAAGTCAAAAGACATCAGCAGGAGTAAACTACAATCTTACAGTAGATACTAGAGAAATGAAAAGACTAAGAGATAAACTAAAGCCTATTAAAAAAATAACATATACGGACATTATAGTTAAAGTAGTATCTAGAGTATTGTTAGAATTCCCAATTCTCAACTCTTCCGTTGAAGGAAATGAAATTATAAAAAGAAACTACACCAATGTAGGAGTAGCAGTAGCATTAGATGAAGGATTAATAGTTCCCGTAGTCAAATACGCAAATATCAAGGGACTTAAAACCATATCTGAAGATATTAAAGAACTTGCTGAAAAAGCAAGAACTAATACATTACAACCGGATGAAATGACTGGTGGTACCTTTACAGTAAGTAATCTGGGAATGTTCAATATAGAATCCTTCACTCCAATAATCAACCAACCTGAAGTAGCAATACTTGGAATAAATACAATTAAAGAAACAGCAGTGAATGTCAACGGAGAAGTTAAATTCATACCTATGATGACTTTAAGTCTTACAGCAGATCATAGAGTTGTAGACGGCTCTGTAGCTGCACAATTTCTAAACAGACTAAAAGAATTCATAGAAAATCCAAATATATTAATGCTTTAGGAGGTAAAGATGAAAATACTAATATTAGGAGGTGGACCAGGAGGATATGTTTCTGCAATAAAAGCAGCTCAATTAGGTGCTCGAGTTACTCTAGTAGAGAAAAAATACATTGGAGGCACCTGCTTGAATGTAGGATGTATTCCGACTAAAGTCCTCCTCAACACCACAGACCTATATCACACAATTAAAAAAGACGGAGAAAAAATAGGAATAAAAGCAGAAGATTTATCAGTGGATTGGCAGAAATTAATGGAAAGAAAAACAAATATAACCCAATCCTTAGTAGGGGGAGTAGAAGGAGTTCTTGCAAGCTACGGTGTGGAAGTAATATTTGGAGAAGGAAAATTCATTTCAAAAAATCAAATAGAAGTATTAAAGGATGATGATACAAAAGATACTGTTGATTTTGATAAAGCTATAATAGCCTCAGGATCAAAACCCGTTATACTACCAATACCGGGAATCCATGGCGAAAATATTTTGACAAGTAGTCAAATATTATCTTTGGAAAAGTTACCGGAATCCCTTTGTATAGTTGGTGGAGGAGTTATAGGATGTGAATTTGCCAGCATCTTCTCAAGACTAGGAGTAAAAGTTACCATAATAGAAATGCTCCCGGGGATAATTCAAAATATGGACCAAGAAGTGGTTCAATATCTTGACTTCGAACTTAGAAATGTAGGAGTAGAGATACTCACCAACTCAAAAGTAGAAAAATTCAATCCAACCTCACAAGGAGTAGAAGTAACTGCTTCAACTCCTGAAGGAGAGAAAAAAATAAAAACAGAAAAAGTTCTTTTATCAATTGGAAGGAAAGCCGTTGTTGATAATATTGGATTAGAAGATATAGGAATACAATTCGACAGAACTATAAAAGTAAACAAAAAATTTCAAACAAATATATCAAATATTTACGCTATCGGTGACTGTACAGGAGGAGTAATGCTAGCTCATGCGGCTTCTGCTCAAGGTATGGCAGCTGTAGAAAATATAATGAAAAATATATCAAGAATGGATTTCAAAACAGTACCTTACTGTGTATATACTAAACCGGAAGTAGCATCAGTAGGCTTGACAGAAGAACAGGTGAAAGAAAAAGGCATAGACTATTCAGTAGGAAAATTTCCTCTTATGTCTAATGCCAAATCCTTAATACTAGGAGAAACAGAAGGCATGGTAAAATTCATAGTAGATAATTCTACAGATGAAATCTTAGGGATGCATATGGCAGGGCCTAAAGCAACAGAACTTATAGTAGAAGGAGCATTAGCCTTGAGACTAGAAGCCACCATAGATGAGATATTAACCACTATTCATGCTCATCCAACAGTAGGAGAAGCATTGCATGAAGCAGCCCACGGAGTACACGGATATCCTATACACTTACCTAAAGAAATATAAATATGTTAACTTTGTGTAGTATTTATATTTATTGATTTTTTTTATTTAAAAAAGAAATTGTTTTAGCTTTAAAAAAATTTGAAATTATTATATAATACGCTGAAATGCAATTAGGATCAAAGCTTAGTAAAATCTTGTATTGGTGTTTACAAATGGTAAATGACAGTATTTAATAAAATGAAAAGGTTTTAGCTATTGTAAAAAATAACAATTGAGGGAAATATGGATATTAATAAAATTTTAAATGACAGAGAAAATCGATACAAAATAATTTTAGAACTTTCAAAAAAGCACAAAAACCCTGTTCTAACAGCTAAAATAAATTATCCTGGAGACAATAAGAATTCAAATAGAATCGAAAAAATATTTGAATTCTTGAAAAAATTGATAAAAGAAGAATTTGAAACAGAGATTATAGAAATTATAGAATTAAAGGGATACGATGGTCCTAGTATTTTATGCTCACTGGAAGGAAAAGCTGAAAATTTAAAGAAAAAAGCTGTAAAAATAGAAGAAAATGAAGAAGTAGGTAGAATATTCGATGTTGATATATATAAGGAAGGTGTTCCTGTAAGTAGAAGGGATATAAAACTTAATCCAAGAATATGTATCATTTGTGGAGGAGATACATATAACTGTAGAATAAACAACTTACATAGCAAAGAAAAAGTAAAAGAAGAAATAGATAGACTTATAGATGAATATTTAAGAAAAGAAAATTAACTCTTTTCTAAAAAATAAATTAGCAAAGTTGCTGCCAGTAGATCAGCAGAACCACCAGGACTAAGATTTTTATTTATTAAATCCTTATCAAAATCAAATACTGCTTTAATTTGAGAATCTAAAGGTAATTTTAATATGTCTTTAGATTTTTTCTTTACATATTCTAACTCTTTTAAAGATCCTCTGCTTATTATATTAGTATCATTGGCTACAGACATTATTTTTAAAAGAGTCATTATACATTTATCGTTAAAATCTATTTTTTCTTTTTCAAGAGATTTTAGAAAAGGTAGAGAATCATCCTTAATAGTTGGAAATCCGAAAGCAGCTTCACCACGTATTCCTTTTATACCGTAATTCAAAAATACTTTTTCACCATTAGTTTTTGTATCTGGATTTATTTTTTCGAAATCCTTTAAAAAAGAATGCCTGCATATTTCACCGGCTTCAAAAAAAATAGCTTCAGAATCAAAACTATTATTTTGTGAGTAAATTAGTGCAGCAGCAGAAGCAAGCAATCCTAAAGAAAAAACAGCACCCTTGTGGGTATTTATATTTCTTGTAGCTTTCAACATGTCTTTATCAGCCTTTATGCCTCTTATTCTCAAAAGATTAAAAAGCTCATCATAAGCTAGGTCTTTATTATCTAGAGAAATTTGGCAGCAGTCGTAAAAATAACTATTTAAAGCAATAGAGCTATCTATAAAAGTGAGCATATTCATATCCTTATGGGAACCATTATTGTATTTATCTACCAATCCAGGTTTGGGAGATACACTAACTTCGTAAAGTAGAGATTTTACAGCGGCATTATTTATATATAAGCATATTTCTTTTTTATTCATGTTTATTCCTTTCCAGTAAAACGATATATATAATATCAAAAAAATAAAATTATTAAAGTGATAATATTTAAATCACTGAAATAATTTAAGTGTTTATTAATTACCAATCATCAAAACTATAAAGTTAATTTGATTATTCGCATTGAAATTTATATCCTAATCCCCAAACAGTTTTAATAAACTTAGGATTAGCTGGATCCTCTTCCATCTTGTTTCTTAAATGATGTATATAAACCATTATTGTATTATCACCAACTATATTTTCGTTCCAAATAGAATTATAAAGTTGATCTTTAGTGAATACTATGCCTTCATTTTCCATAAAAAACTTCATAAGGAGAATCTCCTTTGAAGACAATTGAATTTCCTTACCTTCTTTGTATATCTTCATTTTTTTTGTATCAAATTTAAAAGGGCCTTTTTCTATGTATGAATCTATATTAGTTTTTTTATTTCTTCTGAGAGCGGCTTTAATCATGGCACTAAAAACTCTTGGTTTAAAGGGTTTAGTTATATAATCATCAGCACCTAATCCCAAACCCAATATAATATCGTAATCTTCACTTCTTCCGCTTAGAAATATTACAGGAGTATTAATACCTGAACGGCGCATAGTTGAAAGAACTTCAAAACCGTCCATGTCATCCATATTTATATCAAGAATCACAAGATTAAAATTTGAGCATTCTAATAAACTTAAAGCCTCTTGTCCTGAAGAAGCTTCAGTACAGGTCATATTCTCTTTTTCAAGTACTCTTCTTATCGTTATTCTAACGTTTTTATCATCATCTACGATGAGAATATTTTTATTTGACATTATATTACCACCTATTAATAAAATAATCAGTTGATTTATTCATACAGTATATCATATAATAAAATATAGGAAAAGGTTTAACTAAGGGAGAAAAATGGAAATAGAAAAATTAAAGAAAAGATTAAGTAAAATTCTTATTAATAAAATAACAATTATTTCAATTGGTACAATTATTATTGTACTGTTTTTTTCTATGCTTACAAATACTTTTACAGAAAGTAGAAGTATAACATCAGAAAGTGAAAAGCAAAGCTTATTAAATCAACTTTACTATGTTTCTGAAGCAATGAGTCATTATTTTTATGATATAAGAAACGACCTTGAATTTTTAAGTTATGCAATAACTCACGATAGAGATAATGCAGAAGAAACTATAAGAAACTTTGCATTTAAACAGCAGGTAACTGTCAAGTCTGTAACTTATATAGAAAACTACAATGATATTAAATATGATGCATATAACCTAGCAGAACCATTAATTAACGATGATACATATAAAAAGATAATAAGGGATGCAAAAAGTTCTATGAGCAATAGAATTATTCCAGCGGAATATGCAAATAAAATAGATATATACCTCGTGAATGAAGATGAATATATTATTTCTTTTGGAGTTAAAAGTCTTCCTGAAAACGGTCAACAGGATCTAATAGTTATTACAGTTAGTTTGAGTGATATATATAATAAAATCCTTTCACCTTATGAAATACCAGTTGAATCCCTACCTACCTTAAAGGATAAATATGGAAATATTCTTCTTCACAGCAAAGAAAATTATATAGGTAGAAATAGCTTGTTAGAAAATATTGATAATTATGTTGAATTAGAAGGAAGTGAATTTAGAAGTGTTCTTAGTGACCAACTTATAGGGAAAACTAATGCAAGAATATATACTTCTGTACATAATAGCGAAAATGGAAAAGTTACAAAAGAACTTGTTTCTGCATACACACCAATTTATTTTCTAAATGATTATTGGATAATTTCAATGACTTGGGATTATGATGATGTTTATAATACAATAAGTAGTATAAATAATAGGTTAATACTGTTTGCAGGTCTTATTACAACATCGCTAGCTATTTTGATGGGTATTCTTTATTACCTTGTTAGCAATAAAACAAGATTAGAAGAGCAGGCAGTTCAATTGAAAAGATTCAATTTAGCCTTAGAAGATTTGCATAACAGAGAGGCACTTTTAGAAAGGAATACTAAGTATAGAACTATGGGATATATGACCATGGGTATAGTTCACGAACTCAATAATTTACTCACTCCCATCATTGGACTTACAGAATTAATAAAAGAAGAAAAAGATGACGACGAAAGTGTTAATATGAGTATTAGTGATATTGATGTAATAAATGAATCTGCAGTACACTCAAAAGAGTTAATACAGCAGGTACTTATGATAGGAAGAAAAGATAAAACTTACGATTCTTATAAAGACCTTGATATAAGAAAGGTTTTAGATAAAACTTTAAAAGTAATTAAGGCATCAGCTAAAGACAAAATAATTATAGAAAGCAAATTAGAAAAAGACCCTTTGTATGTTTATGGAAATAAATCTCAATTAGTTCAAGTATTTGTAAATATTGCTGTAAACGGAATACAAGCCATAGATAAAGAAGGAATATTAAAGGTGGAATTAAGGGAAGTTCAAAAGGTTAATCGGCCTGGAACAAGAATGAAAAGTGCATGTATAGAGATTAAAATAAGCGACAATGGTCCTGGAATTGATAAAAACGATCTTGATAGTGTATTTTTGCCTTTTTATACAACAAAAATTGAAGGAGAAGGAACAGGGCTTGGACTTTCAGTAGCTAAAGATATAATTTACAAGCATAAAGGAGAAATATATATTGATTCTGAATTAAATAAAGGTACTGAAGTTTACGTATATCTTCCTTTGTTAAACATAAATGAAGTGAAAAAAGTAGCTGCATCAACAAAAAATGAAGGAAATTCTAAAAAATCAAAAATATGTATTGTTAATTTTTCCAGAAATGAAAGTGAAATCATAGAAAGATCTTTGATGAATTATAATGTGAATACCTACTTAAACCCATCAACCTATACTGCAATGATTTCAAATGAAAAAATAAGGCCGGTTATCTTAATTGTTACTGATGACAACAGTTTGTTAAGTGGTATAAAAATTGCCAGACTGACTAAAAGGAAATTCCCTGATGTAAAGATAATATATATTGAAGGGAAGAAGTTAGATAAAGAAGATAAAAAAATAATAGAAGAATATATTCAAAAGCCTTTCGATTTAGTTAAGATAGATAATATAATAAAAAAAATTATTTAAAAAAGCATTCAATTTCTTCAAGAAATTGAATGCTTTTTCATAAATCTTAATAAATTTTAAGATTTCATTAAAAATATATTAAGGAATAACGTTTACACTGATAAGTAAGATATAATAAATAAAATACACGGAGGTAAAAATGAAAAGAATAATTATTTTAGGTTTAGTATTAGTAATGGTATTATCTTTAACAGTTGGATGTGGTTCTTCTGACGAAGACGCAACATTTCCTACAGAAGGCACTGTAGAAATAATAGCACCAGCCAGTCCAGGTGGTGGATGGGACTCAACAGCAAGAGCTCTTCAAAAGGTAATCAAGGATAACGATTTAGCAGGAGATGTAAACGTTGTAGTATCAAACTTGCCTGGAGGAAAAGGATCAGTAGCTTGGAATGGACTTATTGATGGTAAGAACGCACATAAAGTTGCAATGGATTCTTCATACATTTACTTAAACAATATGTTAGGTATGGAAGATGCACCTACAATTAATGACGTTACACCTATAGCAACACTTACAAACGAATGGATAGGAGTATTTGTAGATGTAGATTCGCCTTATAATTCAATAACTGAATTATTTGATGCAGTTAAAGAA
>Ga0209936_1001408_pt1 | contig 12821 bp, 10 predicted proteins | sample SalPonR1_A_D1_MG_FD_185694 | JGI IMG/M metagenome (GOLD analysis project Ga0209936, IMG submission 185694) | Salt pond soil microbial communities from South San Francisco under conditions of wetland restoration - Salt Pond MetaG R1_A_D1_MG... ... | reverse complement strand
ACATAGGGGGGTTTGCATATTTTCCGTTTATCAAACCCATATCTACTGCTGCGTAAACATCATCATAAAACCAATCCGATTCACTCACATCTTCAAAAACTATGGTATCGGGTTCCTCTGGTTCTTCAGGTTCTTTTGGTTCTTCAGGTTCTTCTGGCGTTTCAACATATTTAAAAACAGCTAATAGTCTTCGTTGACCATAAATACTGAAAACATTAAGAGGAGATGCACTTGTTAAATCATAACCAGTAATGACAGGAGCATCCACTGTGTCGTCCTCGGGATAAGGTGCTTGAAATTCGGGAAATAACAATATTCCTTCATCATCCTGGGTACGAACCGTTAATGACTCAACACTATATGCTAGTGTTTCATAATTAGCTCTATCTTCGTAAACATTACCGTAAATAGGTATAACCAGACCACCACCTAAATTCTGTTCGCCAATTTTTTCTACTTTATATGCATCTTCCGTCCAGGCAGAAGCTATTACAGTTGAATCTCCAAAACCCTTCTCTATTACTTTGAATTTGACTTGAGCAATAATCTTATCCACTATGTCATTACTATAATGGGCTTGGTCCATACGAACTTTAAAAGAAGCTTCGACAATACCATTATCTTCATCTATTATTTCATATGTCTCATCACCTATCATACTAAAGGAATTATTAACTAAAATTTGATCTACTTCAACAATATTCTTGTTGTAACGATAAGTAAATTCAATTATTCCATCGCTTTCAATTCCGTCATAAGGTGAGTCTAAATCTTCAGGTGCTGATATCATTTTTGCTGTAACATAAAATAAATCATTTGTATATAAACCATCAATTAAAGCAGGATCTATAGCTTTAATTGTGAAGTCTAATCCCATGCTAGGTGTTAAAAGAATAGGATTTGTTGGCATTATAGTATCAAAATCTGGAACTTCTAATTCATATTCAGTAATATACGGATTTTGAAAATCATCCGGTGACAATGCATTTACTTCTAATTGGATTGGAGCCAGTACTAATATTAAAACAATTACTAAAAACATAATTCTTTTATACACGTTTATTCACTCTCCTTTTTATTTTTCTACAAAACTAATTCTTCGATACTATTAAATAATTTTTTCTTTTTAATAAAAGTAGTTGAGAATTTTATTTTTTATGTAAAAAATCATGTCCCCCCTTTATTAAATACTTGCTTTGATATTTCTGAACTCTACAAAGACAAAAAGATACTTACATAAAGTAAATATCTTCTATAATCTGTATATTTAATTTTAGCCCAAATATTCACTATGTTGTCTTCAAAACATAAATATTTTTTAAAAAACTAACTACTTTTAATATTTGTTATATATATACCCTATTTTGAATATATAAAACAAGATTATCTAGCTTTTATTAGAATTTTTTGAAGACAAGGGGACGTTTCATCTGTCTAAGACAAGGGGGACGTTTCATCTGTCTTGCTTTGTCATTGCATTCACTTTTCGCTAATCAAATCTATTTTCTCCAATGTCTTTTTAATAACTGTCCTTTCTTTATTAAAGTGTTTTTTCATTCTTGCAATAAAGGCATCTTTTTCACTTTCAGTATTATAGTTTTTTAAAAGATTTTGAACCCACTTAATATTATCTTCAACTTCAAAAGGTATTCTTTCTGAATCATGTCTTACAGCATCTTGAGGACACACATCATGACATACACCGCAGCGTATGCATTCATTTTCATTAATGTAAGCCTTCTCATCCTCCAATTCTATTGCATCTACGCTACATTTTTCTACACATATTCCACAACCTATACAATCTTCTTTTTTAATCCATGGCATATTTAAATTACTCCTTATCATAATTTATTATGGGTATTATCCCATTACTATTAAGAAGATTATATTATCTTTAATAGCATATGTCAAAACAAGCTAGATATTTGATAGTTTATTTGTTTAGTTTTTTAATAATTAGATATTAAAAAAAGAGTAGTTCAAACTACTCTAACCTTTTTATAAAGATAAATCCTGTACTAAAATATATATATTGTTCTTATTTGTTCCATTATGTCTAATAACTACAACTTTAATACAATTTAGCGATATTCTTACTAGGAGGATTTATATAAATATCGCTAAAAAGTGTAAAATATTTTTAAGTTGAATTTTACTGGGGTAATTGAGGTTTATTCTTCAAATGAACTAAGTATTTGAATACTAGATTTCTTGTTTATCTTATCATTTTTTATCAGTAAATCTATTTCTAGAACATATAGTTAATTTTATAATCAAATTTAATTACTTTCATTAATAAATTTCTCTACCCTCCACCAAGTACTCTTTTTATTATTATATTATCTCCACCCTTAATCTTATATTCCTTATACTGGGAAAGCTTTAATTTTTCATTATCTACAATAACTACCTTTGGATTTTTATATCCATTCATTTCAGCTAATTTTTCAATGTTTAAAAGATTAGGAATTTGTAAAAATCTACCATTAAGAGTTATATCTATCATTTTTCATTCTCTATTAACCATTGTAGAGATAGACTCTTAAGGGTTTCTTCTTTAGGATTACCACTCTTTTTGTCCCACTTTGCTAATTTATAATAAAAATCTTTAGCTTTTTCATGAGTTTCTTCGTCTAAAACTACTCCATCAGTAGGACCATCTGAAAGAGCTTTAAATATTTTTCGGGGAAGAATGTCATCTTTTTTTGTGAATCCTTCTTTAGCATTGAAGGCTCTCATCATATTTATTCTTCTCTCTCCAATTTGCATTAATTCATACAAAGATGTTTCCCATCCTAAACCTGATTTACATAATTCAACTAAATCGTCTGGTCCGTAAAGTTCCCATGAAGGTCCCCATACAAATTGACATAAGCATAGAGTATCAAGTATTGAAAAATATTTCTGAGTTTCCCAAGCAAATATGACTTTCTCATCATCCATTGTCATTGAATCATTGTATTCTTTATATATCCCAAGTTGTGACAATCTTCTTCTCTCAAGGCTATCATCTGGCATTACTAAGAAAGGATCATGTTCACTTGATTGATGATCTGCTCCAAATGGATTAACTGCATAAACTAGGCCAACTGCTGGCTTATATTGGGGCATATGGGCTGGCAGCTCTTGTTTTTTAACAGTTACAGTTAAATCTAAAGCTTCTTTGCCTAGACTTTGAGCATACTTATAACTTCCCTGAGCAAGTAATAATCCAAAACCTTCTTTTTTTGCTATTTTTTCTATCAAAACTGGTAATGCTTCTGCATTTCCAAAGTTCAACTCAATTCCTTCAGTTGTCCTTTCATCTATTATTCCTTTTTCATAAGCTTCCATTGCAAATGCAATTGTAGCTCCACATGAAATGGTGTCAAGTCCATACATATTACATAATTGATTAGCTAAAGATACATGAGACAAACTTTTAACTCCGCAGTATGAGCCAAAAGTAGCAACAGTTTCATACTCTGGTCCTCCATAAAGTGGATCAACAAGTCCTTCTATTTCAACGACTCGTTTACATCTAACTGCACATGAAAAGCAGGTGTCTCTTTCTTTTAAAATAGTATTATACATAGTTTCTCCAGTGATATTATTCGCTCCTTCAGGGAAATACCCAGTAGTCCAATTTCTAGTGGGTAAAAATCCTTCTTCACTGAATCCTTCTAAGTCTCCGTCTGTACCGAATTTACCTAGTCCTGCTACAGAATCATTCTCTTCCAACCTTTTCTTAACACTTTTTGAAAGTGCAAAAAATCTTTCGCTATCCACCGGTTTTTGGGCTTTTCCTTTAGCTACTACGACTGCTTTAATATTTTTTGAACCCATTACAGCGCCCATACCATTTCTTCCATTTGCTCTATTACACATGTTTATTATGCAAGCGTAACTTACTTGGTTTTCTCCTGCTGGACCAATCTGTGCAATCTCTATATCATCTCTATCTAAATCTTCTCTTATGATTTTTTCTGCTTCTCCCGTTACTTTACCCCAGATATTTGAAGCATCTCTAAGTTCTACATTTTCACCATCTATGAAAAGATATACTGGCTTATCTGATTTTCCTTTTATTAATATAGCATCTAAATCATTGGTTCTCATGTGTGTTGGAAAAAAACCTCCCGACTGGCTATCTCCAATTGTTCCAGTTAAGGGACTTTTTGCTGTAATATTCATCCTACTAATACCACTAATAGGTAATCCTGTTAATGCTGATACTGAGAAAACAAGATTATTATCAGGACTCAAGGGATCTATTCCAGATTCCATATCCTTTATAGCAAGATATACACCTAAAGCAGATCCTCCTGGATATAATCGATAGATTTCTCCAGGTAAAGTTTCCTTACTAATTGTTCCTTTTGAAAGATTTACATTCAATATTTTCCCAGTTGGAAAATTTGTCATATTAAGTACCTCCTATACACTAAAAAAATAAATTTAATTATAAACAAGCATCACTAGTTTTTTTAAATAATCATTTAGCCAATAAATTTGGTAACCAAACTACCATTTCAGGTAATAGCATAAGTATAGATATACAAATTATTTGAATCGCAATAAATGGTAAAGAAGATTTGTATAAATCAGATATTTCAATATCATCTCTAACACCTTTCAAGTAAAATAGAGAAAGTCCAAATGGTGGAGAAATATATCCTATTTGCAATAATGTCATAAAAACCAACCCCCACCAAAGAGGATCAAAACCATAAGAAACTATGATTGGTGAAAAAATTGGTCCTATAAGCATAATTACTGCTATGGTTTCTAGGAACATTCCTAAAATTATAACTAATACTGATGCAAACAATACGACTCCCCATCCTCCACCTGGTAATATTGAGGCAAGGTTATGCATTAATGCATTTCCTCCAACTCCTGAAAAAACACCACTAAAAGAACCGGCTGCTAGAATAATCCATATAACCATCCCGGAAACTTTAAATGTTTGAACCGAAATTTCTTTAACTATTTTTATATCTATCCTCTTACTTAAAATTCCATATAATAATGCTCCAAAGCATCCTAATGCTGCTCCTTCAGTAGGTGTAGTCGCACCTAAAAGAATTGAACCTAATACTAGTATAATTAAAATTCCAGGTATAAGAATATTTTTTAAGGATAATATTTTCTCAAAAAAACTGGCTCTATCATTTTTTGGTAATGCTGGACATAAATCCTTGTTAATAAATGATCTAATTAAAATATACAATATATATATAGAAGCCAAAAATATACCAATACTCACTCCACCAGTGAATAATTTACCAACTGATACACCTGCAACTGCACCATATACAACCATATTCAAACTGGGTGGAACTACCTGTCCCAAAGTCCCTCCAGCTGTTATTGAACCTAGTGTAATAAGATTGTCGTATTTATATTTGCGCATTTGTGGTAAGGCAATTACACCAAGTCCTATAACTCCTGCTGCAACAACACCTGAAACTGCTCCTATTATTGTTCCAACAAGTATAGTTGCAACAGCAAGTCCTCCTCTGATACCTCCTGACCATTTGTAAAAAGTATCATATAAATCTGATACTATCCCCGTTTTTTCAAGTAATATAGCCATAAATATGAATAGAGGTACAGCCATTAAAGTAAAATTGTTCATGGTTCCCCAAGCCGCGGATATTAAAAGATTAACTCCTGGCATTCCCCATAATACTACTGCAAAACTAATACTTATAAAGGCTAATCCAAAAGAAATTGGAAATCCTATTAGTAGCGAAATAAATAACGTTATAAACATAAGTATAGGTGTTAAGTTCATTTGATTTCCTCCCTATTAAATAGTAAAATGATTGAATCATAAAGATCAACAATTGCTTGCAGTAATATTAATATAGCAGCAATTGGAATCATCCATTTGAACCACCAAATTTGGGGATTAAATGCAGATTGATGTATCGACCTTTCTAGTATTCTTGTTGAATTATATGCATAAATAGATCCTGAATAAGACATTACTGAAGATACAATAATTATTATAATTGAAGAAAAAATATCAATAATGTTTTGTTTTTTGTTGCTTAATAATTTTGGTAGAATATCTACACGAACATGTGCCTTTTCTTTAAGACAAAACGCACCACTTAAAATTGAGTATATTCCAAAAATAAATATTGCTGTTTCATATCCCCAATCAACAGCATAGTTAAACAAATAACGTGCACCTGCCGTATATACAATAACTATAACTAATAATATTACGCTTAAAGATAAAACTCTTCCAAACAAATCTTGAAAATTATCTAGTTTATTCTTAATAGATTTCATAATCATCTCCCTCTCTTTAACATAAGAGTTGGGATTTACCCAACTCTTAGATTTTAAAAATTTAAGGTCAGAACATTTTTTATTTATTAATTACCAGTATATCCTAAGTTTTTAGCTTCATCTATATAACCTAGTTCAACTAACACCTCTATATAAGTATCGACGTATTCTTTTGTCAATTCATTTTTAGATGAATATTCCAAAATTACCTCTGATGCAACTTCTTTTGCTTTTTCAACATCTTGTGCTGGTAATTCAATTATTTCCGCTCCACTACTAATAAAGTCACTCTTGGCTTTTAAACTTCCAATTTCATAAGCTGTTGCAGACTCAACTTTTGCCACATCTAGTGCTGATATTACAATAGCTTTTAAATCATCAGGAAGTTCATCCCAGGCATTGGTATTTACTGTAACAGATTTATCCGTTAGTGCCCCAGTATGTAAAACAGGCTCTATAACATAATCAGTTATTTCATCAAATCCCATTTCCATATTAACAATATAATCATTATATTCTGCTGCGTCTACTGTTCCAAGTTGAAGTGCAGTATAAATTTCATTACTTGCTATGGAAGCTACTGATGCTCCTAATTTAGTATAAAAATCTCCTCCTATTCCAGCTGTTCTTATATTAAGACCATTAAAATCATCTAAGGATCTAATTGGCTTTGTTGACATTAATATTTCCAAAGGTCCAAAGTCAAGAGCTCCAATATAAGTTACACCATAATTCTCATAGGCCTTGTCTAATATAGGTTCTAATTTTTCAACTCGATAAAAATGTTCACTGAATGTTCTTATAGGATCCGCCGGTAAACTACCAGCTAATGCGAATACTGGATCCTTACCTGCCCACATCCCGTCCCAGGATGCCGACATTTCAACAACTCCACTTTTTACAGACTCTAAAGTTTCGCTTACAGGAAACAATACTCCAGAACCATAAGGTTCTATAATCAATCTTCCACCAGATGCTTCTTCAACTGCTTCCACAAATGGCAAAATAGTATCTTCATATCTTGAAGTTCCAGGCATTTGATGAGTTACTAACCTCCATTTAATAGCTTCTACTTCATTCTGAGTATCTTGAGAGCTTTCGTTTCCACAACCAGTCATAACTATGGATATACTTAAAACTAATATTATAACAAAAAACAATTTTTTAGTTGAATTCATAATTTACTCCTTTTTTTTTTATTTTTAATCAATATAAATGAACTAGTTTAACTTTCCAATTTTTATAAGTACATTCTTAACTTCTTCTAATTCCGTATCTGATAAAGATAATCTTGGTAATCTTGTTTCTCCAGAATCTTTTCCTATCAATTTCATTGCAGCCTTAACTCTAGCTAAAGGTTTGTTTGAATTTTCCAACATATGTAATAAAGGATAAAGGTTATCGAATATCTTTTTAGCTTCGTCAATCTTGTTCTGTTGAATGTAATCATAAATTAATTTTGTTTCATTAGGCACAATATTTCCTGAAACACAAATCCACCCTTTGGCTCCTAATAAAAAATTTTCAAATGTTAAATCTTCACCTCCACAAAAAATTGTTATTTTATCATTAGTTTCTCTTCTGAAGTCTGATATTCTTCTTAGATCCCCTGAAGCATCTTTAATATATTCTACATTTTTAATTCCATAAAGCTTACCTATCAATTTAGGTTCAATATCTACTCCAGAATGAGGAGGATTATTATAAATCATAATCGGTATATTAACAGCATCTGATATTGCCTTATAATGCGCATACAATTCTTCCTCGTTTGGTAAACAATAATAAGGATTAATTATCAAGACAGCGTTTGCTCCATTTTCATAAGCGTGTTTAGTTAATTCTATAGTATCCTTTGTTGTTTCGGCAGCTGTACCTACTATACATTTCATTTTACCATCTATATGTTTTAGTGCCTCCTCTGCAATATTGAATCTTTCATCTTTGCTTAGACTAGAAAATTCTCCAGTACTACCTAAAATACAAACCCCTGGCATTTCTAACTCCAAATACCAATCCAAATTCCTTTTTAATGCAACAATGTCAACTTCTTGTTTCTCATTCATTGGTGTTACTAGAACAGGAAACGTTCCTTTTAATTTTTCCAAATATTACTCCTCCTTTTTTTTAGATTATACATTTACTTCATCAATTTTTATCAAATGCATATCTAAACTCTTATTTTATTGGTCAGGCCAGATTGATTAAAAAATATTCTTTAATATACTTATGAAACAAAACCTTTCTTAATTAATTTAGAATATAACTTCATCTAAATAAAATAATAAGTTTTTTGGTAGGACCAGATTGATTAAAAATAATATTTGCACTGCTAATATTCGCACAAACATTCTTATTTATAATATACTTCCATCTTTTCCTAATAGTCCTTGAAAAACTTTATCTAAATAAAATAATAAGTTTTTTGGTAGGACCAGATTGATTTAAAAATATTTTTTTTATTGACACTTTAATGACCATCTGTGTATAATATATCTTATAACCGAATATAAAGCAAGTACTTTTTTGAATATCAATAAAATTTTTATTAGGATGTGAAGTTTATGAAATCGTTAACAACTGAAACTATAAAAAAACACTTCATTAAAGAAATTGAAAATGGTTCTATTCCTATAGGTAATAAATTAAATTCCGAAAGACAACTGGCAAAAGAATTTAAAGTTAGTAGGTCAACTATACGAGAAGCTATACGTCAACTAAATGCACTTGGATACTTAGATACAGTAAATAAGGTAGGAACATTTGTATCATCCAAGTATTTAGAAAATGCAAAAAATAAATCAAGTTTAAAAGAATTTATAGATTTGGCTCCAATTATAGATCTAATGGAAGTTAGATATATTCTAGAATCAAATTTTGTCGATTTAGCTGTTTATAGAGCTGACGAAAGCGATCTTAAAAAACTAAGTGATTTGGTTAAAAAAATGAAATCAAAAGATACCACTGAAACTGACTATTATAAGTATGATTTAGATTTTCACTATTTAATTGCAAAATCAACTCATAATATAGTAATCGTTGAACTTATGAAAGTGATAGTATCTAGAATGGAATCTAACAGTGAATTATTTATTGAGTCTGGTAAGCAAACTATGAAAAAAGATATTGAATTATTTGAATCTATTATTGATAACATAAGACTTGAAAATGTAAAAGAAGCAAAAGAATTGTATGATGATCATCTCAAATCAGTTACAGCAACAATAAAAGGTTCTTAATCATAATTTTATATTAATATATTTTAATATAAAAGATGATTATTAAATTTTCATTTTAATTAAAACCATTTTTTAATAATCTTAAAAACCCCAACTCTTTTTTGAGAAAGTAGATCAAAACCGATAGATTAGCAGAAATCTTTCGTGCATTTTCTGCTGCATACTATTTAGTGTAATTGAAACTGTTTTCTGCAAAAACCTAATATTTTATCTTTAAAAACTTAAAAAGGGGCTGTCGGAAAACAAGGAAATTTAACTCCTGATTTATAAAAAAGTGAAACCTGCTAAAATTACAGCTTTTTACAGTTGTAAATATTAGCAGGTTTTTTGTTTTTTAAAAATGTTGATTAATTTTGGGTACAACAAAAACAGGTGTGTAAAACTTTTAAGCAAATTTTTCTTAAGCTACTTTTTGGTCCTTTTTACCTGTGAATTCTTTGATTTGACCAGATATGAATTTGTGGTATTTGTTGATATTTTTACCTAGGGAATGAAGTAAAAATTCTTTATAGACTTTTTCATTCGATCGATAATTGAATTTTCTGAATTTATCGTTTTCTTTTGTGTCTCCAAAGTGACCTTCGGTTTGAATTGATCTAATTTGCCTGTTTAGTATTCCTTTTTCGCTTTGGATATTTTCATTGGTTTCTTTTTTTAATTCTTCCCATCTTTCATTGACTTTCATGGTTTTGTTTTTATCTTTGTCTTTTTCTTCATCGTATTGGTATAGGCATTTAGGTTTGAATTTACATCCACTGCAGTCTTTACATCTGTATACTTTTAAGGTTCTTAGGAAGTTTCTTCTTTTTACTTTTTGTGTCTGTATGTATTCTAGTTTTCTCTTGTTGTGACAGATGTAGTAGATTTTACCATTGTCTGTTACTTTTTTCATGTTGTAGTATTTACTTATGTCTTCTTTGTACGCTCTTGTCTTTTGCTTTTCATGGCTTTGAAGTTTTATGTAGCTTTTAATATTTTCTTCTTTTAGGTATAGTAGGTTTTGTTCGCTACAGTATCCACTGTCTGCCGTTACTTCTTTTAGTTTTTCTTTTAGGTTTTCAGTGTGCTTTTTAATAACAGGTATTAAGGTATTGTAGTCAGTTCTGTCATTACTTACATATGTATGGATTATGAAGTAGTTTTCTACTGCTATTTGTACGTTGTAAGCTGGTTTTAATTGTCCATTTCTCATATGGTCGTCTTTCATCCTCATAAAGGTTGCTTCTACGTCTGTTTTTGAGTAGCTGTTTCTGTCTTTTCCCATGATTTTAAAGTTTTCTTTGTATTTCATTAGCCTTTGACCGCAGTCTTGTATTGCTTCGTATAGCTTTTGTATTTCAGGTTTTTTCTTTCCTTTTCCTATTTCAAATTTTATGTCTTCTTCTTTTGATATCTTTGCTAAATTTTCTTGAAGCTTTAATAGTTTTAAAGGGGATATGTTGTCTATTTCAATTATCCTTGTTTATGTTAATCTAAAAGTAGTCCACCGGAGGTGCGGACAAAAACCTGGACTTAAAAAGCCATAAGGAGGTTGTTCGTGTTTTCATATAAGGATAGAGTTAAAGCAGTTAAATTACTAATTAAATACGATATGAGTTATTCTGATGTAAGGAGAGAGTTAGGATATCCTTCAAAGGAATCTTTAAGAAACTGGTATAAAGAATATATAAAAAATGGAAATTTGCACACTGAATACATTAGAAAAGATATGTATAGCGAAGAAGAAAAATTAAATGCAGTAAATTACTATATTGAGCATGGAAAATCAGTCTCGCGTACTGTTAGAAAATTAGGGTATCCATCTCGTCCTATTCTAGATAAGTGGATTGATGAAATAGCATCAAATGAAAAGAAACATTGTCTTTCTGGTGGCACTGTTATAGAATATTCTCATGATGAAAAAGAAAAAGCAGTCATTTCCTTATGTAGCCGTACTAATACAGCATTGGAAGTCGCTAAAGAGCATCAAACTTCAAGAGCAAGCCTTTACAAATGGAAAGGTCAGCTTCTTAAAGAGGAGGACACATCAACTGTGAAAGATAGGGATAAAAAAATAAAAAAATCCAACAAACTTGAGACAATAGAATCAGAATCTATTGATCTAAATATAAATAAGATGAATTTACAAAAGCAGGTATCTGAATTAAAAAAAGAAGTGCATAGATTAAAAATTGAACGAGATATTTATGAAAAAGCTGCGGAAATAATAAAAAAAGATCAGGGCATTAATATTAAATTTCTTACTAATCGTGAGAAGGCCATAGTTATTAATGCCTTAAGAGATAATTATCAATTAAAAGAACTTCTTGAAATATTAAATATGGCCAAGAGTAGTTATAGTTATCAAAGCATTTCTATCAAAACCGATAAGTATGCTAATTTAAGAGTTAAAATAAAAAACATATTTAATGAATCATCAAGCAGATACGGATATAGGCGTATTCACTGTGTTCTAAATTCACTTGGAACGATAATATCGGAAAAAGTAGTTCGCAAGATAATGAAAGAAGAAAATTTAATTGTTCCATATATTAAAAAGAAAAAATATAACTCATATAAAGGTGAAATAAGTCCTGGAGTTGATAATATTGTGAATAGAGACTTTCATGCAGATAAAATCAACAGTAAATGGTTAACTGATATAACTGAATTTCATATTCCTGCAGGAAAAGTATATTTATCACCTATAATTGATTGTTTTGATGGATTACCTGTAAGTTGGACCATTGGAACTTCACCAAACTCTAAGCTAGTTAATACTATGCTTGATACTGCACTAGCTACATTAAAAGAAAACGAAAAACCTATTTTGCATTCAGATCGTGGTTGTCATTACCGTTGGCCTGGTTGGATTAAAAGGATGGAAAGCACTGGACTTACACGTTCAATGTCAAAGAAAGGTTGTTCACCTGATAACTCGGCCTGTGAAGGATTCTTTGGGAGACTAAAAAATGAAATGTTTCATGGACACTCATGGGCTGATGTAACTATAAAATCTTTTATAGAGAAACTTGATGAATATATTAGATGGTATGGAGAAAAGAGAGTTAAATTATCACTTGGAGGGATGAGTCCATTAAACTATAGAAAGAGTTTAGGATTAATTAATTAGGTCCAAAAAAACATCCGCATCCCCTATGGTACACTTTTCGGTTGACAAATACAACACTATAGTATTTTCAAGATTTATTAGTTTTTTTAAGTATTATAAATAAAAAAAAGAGTAGTTTGAACTACTCTAACCTTTTTATGAAAATAAATCCTGTACTAAAATATATAATGTTCTTATTTGTT
>Ga0209936_1001404_pt1 | contig 12857 bp, 10 predicted proteins | sample SalPonR1_A_D1_MG_FD_185694 | JGI IMG/M metagenome (GOLD analysis project Ga0209936, IMG submission 185694) | Salt pond soil microbial communities from South San Francisco under conditions of wetland restoration - Salt Pond MetaG R1_A_D1_MG... ... | reverse complement strand
AGAATCTCGCCCACCGGGGCGACGGTCTGGTCGCGGTATTTGCGAACCGTAATTCCGAGCTCGTCAAAGCGGTGCTTGACGGCTTTATCGCGTTTGCGCTCGTTGACGCCGTACTCCTCGTTGAAATGCAGTGCTGTAACTTTGTGCTCTTCACAATGGCTCTGCAGTTTACCGATGCTGTCCTCGAAGCGGTTGGCATATATAAAAGACAGGGGAATGCCGAGCCGGGCCAGTTCTTCGGCCAGGGCGTTGGCATGGGCGATGACGAATTGCACCCGGGCCGGAGACCAGTCGTGTTCCTGCCATTGGTCCGGGGTGAGAATAAAACAGGCTCTCACTTCTGCGCTGCTCTCGCAGGCGGCGGTGAGGGCGGGGTTGTCGGCAACCCGTAGATCGTTTCGGAACCAGACCAGTTGTGTCATCCGTAATCCATTGTTGTCTGAGGGATTGATATAAGGGTAATTACAGGCCGGTGTATCAATAAAATCACCAACTTGGATATTCGCCCGGACTGGCTGATTGGATTATAGTGAAGTCACTTTTACAACAATTCAGCCAGGCGATTTTCAGGGAGTTCTGTGGCAGGAATGGAGAATAATAACGAGGGCCGTCGTGACGGCGTGTGGGCCCAGCCTTATTCTCTGGCTTCCGGGCAAACGCAGCATCATCAACTGGGCCACATCCGTTTGTGGGTCACCCTGCTGGATCAGGAGTGGCAGATTCGGTCCGAAGCGCTCGAGCTGGATACCGATCCCGCAAGCTGGACAGAAACCATTGGCCATACCCTGCCATCCGCTTCGGTACCGCTGCAGCGATTTATTCGGGAAAACCAATCATCCACGGTGACATTCCTGCCCGCACTCGCCAACCTGCCTACTGTGATTCGCCCTTTCCAGCCCCTGACTATTCCGCCGGGAGGTCGTTGCACGATCTATGTGGGAACCCTGGTCTGGATGAAGGTCTGCGCAGGGGAAAGGCAAGCCGTGCTGACGGAGATCCCCCTGGCGGCTCCGTCACTAACCTGGGTGGGCCGGAATACCATGGAGGGAGAGCTTTGTTACGCCTCACCCAGTTTTGCCAGGCTGGTTCTCGAGGCTGTGCCCAAGCGCCCCTGGCGAGCGGTAACGCCGGTGACCCTGATCAACCGCCGGGAAGAACCCTTGTTGCTGGAGCGGTTCAGCCTGCCAACACCGTTGCTCTCACTGCACCAGAACGAGCGTGGCCAGTTGTGGACGCCGGGTGTAACCGTTGAGGTTGAGACGGATATGAATTCGGCCAGCCTGCATGTAGAGCAGTCATTGTTCGCTGCAGCGGGTGCTTGCCGGCACGTGGCGGATGCCCGGGAGAAGATGGCCCGGGGACGGTTGGTGCGCGCTTTTGACCGGATGTTTGGCTGAAACAGACCAGAGGGAGTTGACGCTTTGCTGGAAACAATAGAGACCGGCGTGATGAAGGTATTTACCGATATCGCCTGGGGGCAGTGGATCAGTTCCGCTTTTCTTGTAGTGCTTGGGCTGTTTCTCGGTTCCCTGGCGGCCCGAAGTGTGGGCCGTTTCATGGCGCAGCGCACCTCCCGCCACCATACCGTCATGGTTCGGCGGCTGGTGTTTTATGTCATTGTTGTTCTGTTCTTTGTGGCGGCCCTGCGGGAGGCCGGTTTTTCCCTCGACGTGGTACTCGGGGCCGCCGGTATTCTGACCGTAGCCATCGGTTTTGCTTCGCAGACCTCGGCATCGAACATGATCAGCGGCTTGTTTTTGCTGGTTGAAAAGCCTTTTGAAATCGGGGATTTCATTGAGGTGGACGCAACACTCGGTGAAGTGGTCGGTATTGATATGCTCAGCGTGAAATTGCGTACGCCAGACAACCTGTATGTGCGGATTCCCAACGAAACCCTGATCAAGACCCGGGTGGTTAACCGCTCCCGGTTTCCCATACGCCGGCTCGACCTGACCGTGGGGATTGCCTACGCTGAAGATGTAGAGCGCGTTGAGAGTCTGTTGCTGGATCTTGCGGAAAAGAACCCGGTCTGTCTCGAAGAGCCCAAGCCGTTCACGCTGGTAACAGCGTTTGGCCCATCCTCTGTTGATCTGCAGTTCTCGTACTGGGTGCCAAAGGACAAGGTGCTTGAGGGCCGAAGCGGCATGATGGTTGCGATCAAGAAAACCCTGGATCGGGAAGGCATTGAAATTCCGTTCCCCCACACCAGCGTGTATGCGGGTAGCCATTCAGAGCCGTTCCGTGTTCAGCTGTTGGGGCCGGAACAAATCACTGAAAAGGATCTCCCGGATGTCGACAAAGACAGCTGAAGTTATCAAAACCATTTCACCGACACCTGCCAAGAACAAAATGAGTCTTGGCTGGCGTGAATGGGTGGCGCTGCCGGACCTGGATATCAGCCGTATCAAGGCAAAAATCGATACCGGAGCCAGAACTTCCTGTCTCCACACGTTCCGTACCGAGCCATACACCGAAAACGGTGAACGGCGCGTGCGCTTCTGGGTCCATCCGGTGCAGAACGATCTACATCAGGTTGTGGAATGCGATGCGAAGGTGCTGGATGAGCGGAACGTCTCCGACTCCGGCGGCCACAAGGAAATGCGCCTGGTCATCGAAACCACGCTGTTGATTGGCGGCCAGAAATGGCCCATTGAAATGACATTGACCAACCGGGATTCCATGCGGTTCCGGATGTTACTGGGCCGTACCGCCATGTCCGGGCGCTCACTGATCTATCCCGAAGCTTCTTATCTTGCCGGCGAACCGGCCTTAAGGACTGAAAAATGAAAATTGCGGTACTGTCGCGAAACCGTCACCTCTACTCGACCCGTCGGCTGGTGGAGGAGGGCATCAATCGTGGCCATGAAGTGAAGGTGATTGACTGCCTGCACTGCTCCATGAACATTACCTCGGCCAACCCCCAGATCCATTATCACGAGGAAGTTCTTGAAGATTTCGATGTGGTGATCCCGAGGATCGGTGCCTCGGTGACCTTCTACGGTACAGCGGTATTGCGCCAGTTCGAAATGATGGGGGTATTCCCCGTTAACGAATCTGTTGCTATTACACGCTCCCGTGACAAGCTGCGCTCCCTGCAACTGCTGGCCCGAAAAGGCGTAGGTATGCCGATCACCGGCTTTGCCAACAAGCCGGACAACGTGCCCGAGTTGCTGCAGATGGTGGGCGGTGCGCCAGTTGTTATCAAGTTGCTGCAGGGCACCCAGGGCATCGGTGTGGTGCTGGCGGAAACCCGGAAGGCGGCGGAGAGTGTGATTGAGGCCTTCATGGGGTTGAAAGCCGATATTCTGGTGCAGGAATTCATCAAGGAAGCCGGCGGCGCCGATATCCGATGCTTCGTGATCGGCGACAAGGTGATTGCCGCCATGAAACGCCAGGGCGCGGAAGGCGAATTCCGGTCCAACCTCCACAGGGGTGGCAGCGCCTCTCTGGTGCGGATAACGCCCGAGGAACGCCGCACTGCCATCACCGCAGCCAAGTCCATGGGCCTGAACGTGGCAGGTGTGGACTTGTTGCGTTCCAGCCGCGGCCCCCTGGTGATGGAGGTGAACTCATCCCCTGGCCTTGAGGGCATCGAGAATGCCACCAGCAAGAACGTTGCCGGCATGATCATCAACTGGACCGAGAAAAATCAAAAGCCCTGGAAAACCCGGACCAAGGGGAGAGGTTAAAGCATGGCCCGCGCCCCTTACGAAATTGCCGGTACCCAGGTAAAGGCCGGCACCCGGCAAACCGTGGAAGTTCCGGTCGCCAAGCTTTATACCCACACGCCGCTGCACATTCCCGTTGAGGTCGTGCATGGTCGACGGGACGGTCCGGTATTGATGGTGTGCGGCGCCATCCATGGTGATGAGATCAACGGTGTCGAGATTGTCCGGCGTGTGCTCACCAATTCGGCCCTGAGGCACCTTCGGGGCACCCTGGTGGCCGTGCCTATCGTTAATATCTTCGGATTTGTCCAGCGCACCCGCTATCTGCCGGACCGGCGGGACCTGAATCGCTGTTTCCCGGGTAGCGAAAGCGGGTCTCTGGGCGGGCGCATTGCCTATTTGCTGCGTACCCAGATCATGGAGCGGGTCACCCACATCATCGATTTGCACACCGGGGCGATTCACCGGTTCAACCTGCCGCAAATCCGGGCCGAACTCAAAAACCCGGAAACGGTTCGTATGGCGGAAGCCTTTGGTGCCCCGATCATTATCAATGCCGGCTTGCGGGAAGGAAGCCTCCGGGCCTACGCCGATTCACAGGATATTCCGGTGATCACCTTCGAAGGTGGCGAGGCGCTGCGCTTCGACGACGTGGTGATCGGCAGCGGTGTGAAAGGGGTGATTCGGGTCATGCGTGAACTGGAAATGATCCCGGCGAAAAAAGGGCCCAAGGCACCGAGAAAGCGGTCTGAAACCGCCGCCAACTCCCAGTGGGTGCGGGCGGATATCGACGGCATCATGCGTCCGGTTGCCCGCCTGGGGCAGAAGGTGCGCAAAGGCCAGAGGCTGGCTATGGTGGCGGATCCCTTTGGCGAATCGGAAACCGCGGTGGTGTCACCCTGCTCGGGTATCGTTATCTGTGTGAACAATCTGCCGCTGGTGAATGAGGGCGAGGCGATTTATCACGTTGCCCGGTTTGACGAACTCAGTGAGGCGGAAAAAGCCATGGATTATTTCCGTAGCAGCTACGAAGGGGACGTTGGCGACGATGTGGTTCCGGTGCACCCCTGGGATGACCGCCAGAAATAAGCGAGAGGACAGCCATGATCTGGGATCAGTCGTTTATCGAGTTGGCGCCGCTTCCACGGGGCTTTCATCTGGTCACCAATGAAATCCTGGCCCAGGCGCCGGATCTCACCAACTGCGAGGTTGGGCTACTGCACCTGTTCATCCAGCACACCTCTGCATCCCTGGCGGTGAATGAAAACGCTGACCCGGATGTACGGGGTGATCTGGAACGCCACTTCAATGTCATGGTGCCGGAGAATGCGCCGCACTACGAGCATGTGATGGAGGGGCCGGACGATATGCCCGCTCACATAAAAAGCATACTGATCGGCCCATCTCTGACCCTGCCGGTAAGTCATGGTCATCTGGCACTGGGAACCTGGCAGGGGCTTTACCTCTGCGAGCACCGGGACCGGGCCGGTAGCCGGCGTATTGTGGCAACCTTGCAGGGGCGTTGGTAATTCTGCGCCGGTAGTGACCTGGTGCCGCCCTACGTGTCGGCCTTCACCCATTGGTTCGTCCTGATGGGTGGACATCCACCCATTTTACTGCTCTGGACTTTTTCCTGATTTCAGTAATGCTCTGTTTTAAATAGTTAATTCAGAACTGGTCTGCTCCTTGCTCATTGGGTTACCCACCGAAGCTGTCAGAGCTTCGTTGAGCACCCAACAAACAAAATGAAACGGGAGCATTCTTTATGAAAACCCAAGCCGTAATGGCGGTAGCATTCGCCTCCACCTTCGCCGTCGCAACCCCCGCAGCAGCCCAGGACCGTTCAGACTGGCCGAGCAACTTCACCGTTGGTACTGCCAGCCAGGGTGGGACCTACTTTGCCTATGGTTCCGGTTGGGCCAACTTTGTAGCTGAAAACCTGGGCGTCTCCGGCGGTGCCGAAATCACCGGCGGTCCGGTGCAGAACATGGCGCTCGTGCATACTGGCGACCTGAAGTTCGGCCTGACCACCATGGGGCCGGCCCGGGAATCCATGGAGGGCAATAGCCCGCTTGCTCCGGGGATGAAGATGGACAACGTTTGCGCCATGTTCCCGATGTACGAAACGCCGTTCTCGGTAACCGCGCTCTCCAGCTCCGGCATCACTTCCATTGCCGACATCCCCGATGGTGCCACCATTGGCTTCGGCCCGGCGGGCTCCACGTCTGACACTTATTTCCCGCGAATGATGGAAACCCTGGGCGTAGACTTCGAACGTCGCAACGGCAGCTGGTCTGATCTGGGCGGTCAGCTCCAGGATGGCCTTATTGACGTGGTCGCTTTCGCGGCAGGTATCCCAATTCCGGCGGTCAGCCAGCTGGAAGTACAGACCGATGTGAACATCATCGGTATGACCGATGCCGAGGCAGAGACCATCATCAACAACTTCCCGGTTTCCGAGTTCATTATCCCGGCGTCCACCTACCAGTCTCTGGAAGAGTCGTCCCGCGTGGTGTCCATGTGGAACTTCGCCATGGTCAACTGTGATGTACCGGAAAGCTTCGTGTATGAGATCACCAAGCTGACCATGGAGAACAACGACAAGATGGTCTCCATCCATAAGGCGGCCCGTAATTCGGTTCCCGAGAACTATACGAAGAACAACGTTCTGCCCTGGCACCCGGGCGCTGCGCGTTGGTTTAACGAGAACGGTTACCCGATCGAAGACGGCCGGATCAAGTAACAGTGCTCGAGCGGGGGGCTTCCTGGCGGCCCCTCGCAAATGACGGCCAGCAGGGTTCTGGCCCCGATTTGCCTGCAAGCAGGGTGTGTCATGACTACCGAACAAAACTCCAAAGACCTTTCGGACATTGAAGTGGGCGAGGACCATGTACTCGCCCACAACGTGGACGATGAGCCGGTCGAAGCCAACCGCCGGCTGTTTGAAGGCGGCCTGCTGAAATTCGTCGCCATGCTGGCGATCGCCTATTCAGCCTTTCACCTCTATTCCCTGAACATAGCGCCCCTGGAAACCTGGTCGTTCAGGATCGTTCATATTGCCGGCGCCCTGGTGCTGGGTTTCGTGTTGTTTGCTGGCGCCAGGTTCGTGTCATCGGAAGAGGGCGGCGCCCGCCACCGATGGACAACCTGGATCAGTGCTGGCGCCATGCTGCCGGCCCTCTACGTGCTTTATCAGACTTTTTCGTTCTGGCAGATGGTCCAGGACGGCGCCATGCGGATTCCCGTCGAGCTGGAGGTGTGGCACTTTGGCTGGCCGCTGCTGGCGGTAACGGGTATTGGCATTGTGATGAGCTGGTTCCATCAGCGTGAGCGATCGGTATTCAGTGTTCCCGATCTGGTGTTGATCGTCTGCTCCCTGGCCGTGGCCGCCTATTTCCTGGTGGTCTATAACACGTCCATGCGGATGTCGACCGGCACTTCCTTCGCACCGGTGGGTATCTCGTTCGCCGCCATCGCCGGTACCGCTTTGATCATGGAGTTGACCCGGCGTGTCGCCGGCATGGCTCTGGTCATCATCGGTCTGGTGTTCCTGGCTTACGTGTTTGCCGGCCCCTACCTGCCGGGTTTCCTCGGGTACCCGGGACTTTCGGTTCAGCGATTCTTCAGCCAGGTTTATACCGATGCCGGGATCCTTGGGCCGACCACGGCGGTGTCATCGACCTACATCATTCTGTTCATCATTTTTGCCGCCTTCCTGCAGTCCTCCAAGGTGGGCGACTATTTCGTGAACTTTGCCTTTGCCGCAGCCGGCCGTTCCCGGGGTGGCCCGGCCAAGGTCTCGATCTTCGCTTCCGGTTTGATGGGCATGATCAACGGCACCAGTGCCGGCAACGTGGTATCCACCGGTTCGTTGACGATTCCACTGATGAAGAAAGTGGGTTACAGCAAGCAGTCTGCCGGCGCTGTCGAGGCGGCTGCGTCCACCGGCGGGCAGATCATGCCGCCGATCATGGGCGCTGGCGCTTTTATCATGGCGGAGATTACCGGCATTCCCTACACCGAGATTGCCATTGCTGCCATCATTCCGGCGATCCTGTATTTCGCCTCGGTCTACTTCATGGTGGATTTTGAGGCCGCCAAGACGGGCATGCGGGGCATGCGTGAAGATGAGCTGCCGAAGCTCAAAACCATGATGAAGCAGTGCTATCTGTTCGTGCCGATCATTATCCTGATCGTGGCCCTGTTCATGGGTTACTCGGTGATCCGGGCAGGAACCCTGGCTACCGTCTCCGCCGCTGTCGTGAGCTGGATTTCCCCGAACAAGATGGGATTGCGTCACATACTGGAAGCACTCGAGATTGCCTCCTACATGGCGATTCAGATCATTGTGGTGTGCGCGGCGGCCGGGGTAATTGTTGGCGTTATCTCCCTGACCGGGGTGGGCGCACGCTTCTCCGTGTTGTTGCTGGACGTTGCTGCCACTAGCCAGTTGCTGGCGCTGATCTTCGCCATGTTCATCTCCATTCTGCTGGGTATGGGGATGCCGACCACGGCGGCCTATGCGGTTGCCGCCTCGGTGGTAGCGCCGGGCCTGGTCCAGCTGGGAATTGAACCGTTGACGGCGCACTTCTTCGTGTTCTACTTCGCTGTAGTCTCCGCGATCACGCCACCCGTTGCGCTTGCGTCCTATGCCGCGGCAGGGATTTCCGGCGCCAACGCCATGGAAACCTCTGTGGCCTCGTTCCGGATCGGCATTGCGGCATTCATCGTGCCCTTTATGTTCTTCTACAACGGCGCGCTGTTGATGGAAGCCGGCTGGTTCGAGATCGCAAGGGCGCTGGTAACCGCAACCTTTGGTGTGTACATGCTCTCTGGCGGAGTACTGGGCTGGTTTGCGAGCATTTCCGCATCCTGGATAACCCGACTTCTCCTGATTGCGGCCGCGTTGCTGATGATCGAAGGTGGGCTATGGACAGACCTCACCGGTATTGCCCTCGCAATCCTGGCCTTCGTTATCCAGAAACAGCGCAAAACCCGCCTGGCCACTGCCGGCGCCCTTTAAAAGGCGCCCGCTGGCTGGGACAGCACAACCGTGCCATGGAGTCATGGTGCGGTTGTTCTGCACTTGGCCTGGCTATACTCTAGCGGCTTTCCGCGGTTTTTCGGGAACCGGATGCTATGTCTTACCGTATCGGTGTTTTTCTGCTTTTCGTAGCGACCCTCGTGGCTGCCTGGCTGCTCGGCGGCTGGGTTGGATATCGGCAGGTGGAGCAGGAGAGCCTGGAGGAGTCCTTCCGATATCGCCAGTTGGTGGCCAACGAGCTGAACCGGTATCTCCCGGTACCCGAGCTGATGGCCGAGCATCCGGTGCTGCAGCGAGCGTTGCAGGCGCCTGACAGTCCCTCCGCCATTCTTTCAGCCAATGAACAGATGCAGCGAATGGCCACGATCGTGGGCAGTTCGGATGTCTACCTTATGGATACCCGCGGCCTGACAATCGCAGCCAACAATTACCTTCAGTCAGACAGTTTCGTCGGGCGGAATTTCAACTTCCGGCCTTATTTCTATGAGGCGATGGGATCGGGCGACTCGTCGATTTATTTCGCGCTTGGCCTGATGTCTGGTGTCCGTGGACTGTATTTCTCGCATCCCGTTCTGGACGAGGAGGGCCAGATTATGGGTGTGGTTGCGGTGAAGGTGCTGGTTCATGAACTTGAATCCCAATGGGATCGCCCAGCTGGCCTGCGAGAGGCGGAGATGGTCGTGCTGGATCAGAATGGCATCAGTTTTCTGGCGAGCAGGCAGGACTGGCTCTACCGGAATTTCTCAGAGCTGGCGAATGCCGTGCCTGACGAGTATTCCCGCCGGCGCTATCCCGACCGTGATCTGACGCCAATGGCGTTGGAGTCGTTGGGAACACCCTGGGGACTCTTGGAGCAGTCAGCAACGGTCCGCATCCGGGAGAATGGTAAGCCCCGCGAGTATCTGAGCGTGCGCACGCCCCTGCCACGGATGGACTGGACGCTTCAGGTTATGGTGAGCACCCGTTCGGTCGTCTGGACCCGGCTGGGTTTTGTGGTCGGTGGCGCGGCGCTGTTCTTTGGTGGGCTGTTGACCTGGCTGTACCTTCGCGAGCGCTACCGGCGCGAGGCTGAACTGGCTCTGCGGGGCGAGCAACTGGAGCGCAGCGTGGCCGAGCGGACCGCCGACCTGGAGAATTCCAACCGCAAGCTGGTGGGAGAAATCCGAGAGCGTGAGCGCACCCAGAACGAGCTTCGGGAAACCCAGCAGGAGCTAATCCAGGCTGCAAAACTGGCGGTGCTGGGGCAAATGTCTGCGGGCCTCAATCATGAAATGAACCAGCCTCTGACGGCCATTCAGACTTATGCCCGAAACAGTCGCCGCTTCCTTGAGAAGGGCGCCGGAGAGATGGTGGATGCTAACCTGTCAGAAATCATCCTCCTGTGTGACAAGATGGCGGAGCTTACCCGGCAATTCAAAGTGTTTGCGCGCAAATCTGAGGGTCCGCCGGCGGTGGTGGATCTCCGGCAACCGATTGATGCATCGCTGAAAATTATCGTTGCCCAGCAATCGAGCTCGAAAATCGATATCCAGTGGCACCGTCCGGATGCGCCAGTGATGTGCCACGGCGACCTGATACGGGTTGAGCAGGTTATGGTCAACCTGATGGCCAACGCTGTCCAGGCGGTCGAGGGCGGTGTGCGGCCGGAAATCCGGATCGATATAGAAGAAACCGAGCAGTGCTGGAAATGCCTGGTGCGCGACAACGGGCCGGGATTGCAGGGCGATACCGAACAGATTTTCGAGCCCTTTTTCACTACCAAATCGGTCAAGCAGGGGCTGGGCCTGGGGTTGTCCATTTCGCGCCAGATCGTTGATGCGCTCGGTGGCAGCCTGATTGGTCGCAACCGCAAGGATGGTCCGGGCGCCGAATTTGTCTTAACCCTCAGGAAGCGGGAGGCCACGGAATGACAGAACCCTCGGTAATCTTTGTGGATGATGATCCCCACATCCGACAGGCCATTGCCCAGACGCTGACCCTGGAGGATCTGCCGGTCAGCTGTTTCGAGGACGCACCCTCGGCGCTCAAGAACCTGAATGCCGACTATGACGGTGTGGTTCTGTGTGATTACAACATGCCCGGGATGGATGGCCTGGAAATGCTGGATCGGATCCGTGCTATCGATGACACGATTCCGGTAATCATCCTTACCGGTCAAGGTGATATAAGCACGGCAGTCACGGCCATGCAGCAGGGTGCTTACGATTTCATTGAGAAGCCCTTTGATCATGACGAGCTGATTGAGCTGCTGCGCCACGCCCTGGAGAAGCGACACCTTGCCCTCGAAAATCGACGCCTGAAGGCCCAGCTGCGTCACCTGGCCAAGCCTGGTCCCCGGATGCTCGGTGATTCTCCGTCCATGCAGAAAGTCATGGCTACTATTGATCCGATTCTTGATATCTCTGCCAATATTCTGCTGTATGGAGAGACCGGTTCGGGCAAGGACGCGCTGGCCCGGTATATCCACGAGAATAGCGGCCGCAGTGCCCATAATTTTGTCGCGATTAACTGCGGTGCGGTTCCCGAAAACCTGATTGAAAGCGAACTGTTCGGTCACGAAGCCGGTGCCTTCACCGGGGCGGAAAAACGCCGGATCGGCAAGATCGAGCACGCCGACAAGGGCACCCTGTTCCTGGATGAAGTGGAAAGCATGCCAATGCCGTTGCAGGTGAAACTGTTGCGGGTGCTTGAGGAGCAGCGTGTGGAGCGCCTGGGCAGCAATCAGGTGCAGGAAGTGGACGTGCGGATCATTGCCGCCACCAAGGCCGACCTGAAAAAGCTCAGTGATTCGGGCGAGTTCCGGTCGGACCTCTATTACCGGCTGAACGTTGTAAAAGTGGACATTCCGCCGTTGCGCGAACGTAAAGAAGACGTCCCGATGCTGTTCCACCACTTCGTTCTTATTGCGGCGGCTCGCTATGACCGAGAGAGTATTCCCCTGGATGCCGGTCAGGCCGCCCGGCTGATGCAACATTCCTGGCCGGGTAATGTCCGTGAACTCCGGAACCTGGCAGAGCGCTATGTGTTGTTGGGGCCGCCAGCACTGGATGAAAACGAGCCCTCGGAGACAGCCAACGTAGCAGGTCGGCAGACTCTGGCCGAGATGATGGACGGCTTTGAGCGCTCCGCCATTATCAGTGCCCTCAATGCCTGCCACGGCAGCATCAAGGACACCATGGTTCAGCTCGGTATTGCCCGTAAAACCCTGTACGACAAGATGCGTAAGCACGGGTTGGACAAAGCCCAGTTCAAGGATTGAGCTGGGGGCCCGTTACAGAGCGTATACAAAATTCACAGGATCTCCTGTGCAAATCTAACTACCTATTAGGTAGTATCCTCGCCTTCCCAAAATGGCCGGATTGACCTGTCATTTCCCGCAACGGACCTAAGATCTGCCCCTCATGAAGAACCTGACAATTCAGACACGGGTGCTTTTGCTTGCACTCGTTCCAGTGATCGTACTCACGGCTTTCCTTACCGTATTCAACCTCAATCAGGCCCGCCATATCGGTGGCGGGGCTGTTGCCAGCTTTTCGTCGGATATGGAAATGAGCAAGCGGCAGGAGCTGAAAAACTACATGTCACTTGCGCGCTCCTCAATCTCACATCTTTATGAGCAATCTGGTTCGGCGAACGATCCAGAAGTCAGGGAGCAGGCCTGGGAAATTTTGCGGCAGCTGCGCTTCGACGATTCAGGCAGTGTCGGATATTTCTTCGTCTCTGAGACCGATGGTATGAACTTGGTCCATGGGGTAAATCAGGCTGTGGAAGGTAAGAATACTTGGGATTTCAAAGATCCCGGTGGCGTCTATTTTATCCGTGAGCTAGTCAAAGCGGCACGCAACGGTGGCGGCTACGTTTCCTACAGCTGGAAAAACTCCGATACAGGCGAGGTTGCTCCAAAACTGGGCTACGCAGAGATGCTGCCGAAGTGGAATATCGTAATTGGAACCGGCTTCTGGGTGGACGGTCTTGAGAAGCAGGTAGCCGCCATGGATCGTACGGTCGAGAACTCCCTTGAGGACGCCGTCATAGGGTCAATCAGCACCTCGCTTGTCGCCCTGGCGCTTATCGTCCTGCTTGCCCTGATTGTTGTTCGCAGCATTATTCGTCCGCTGAAATCTGCGGTTTCCGCCATGAACGAT
>Ga0209936_1001402_pt1 | contig 12869 bp, 9 predicted proteins | sample SalPonR1_A_D1_MG_FD_185694 | JGI IMG/M metagenome (GOLD analysis project Ga0209936, IMG submission 185694) | Salt pond soil microbial communities from South San Francisco under conditions of wetland restoration - Salt Pond MetaG R1_A_D1_MG... ... | reverse complement strand
CGTTGTGGTTCGTTCATAATATCAATCCAGCCGCTTTCGTCCATTTCAGCATCCGTTGACCGGTGAATTCTTACTTCCTGCATATCAATAAAAACAGATTCATAGTCAGCAGGTGCGTCTGTAAGCAGTACTCTCAGTGTGCCTGTTTCTGTATTGCTGTCAGAAGAGTCACAACTCACAAACAGAAGCGGTAAAAGCATCAATAGAGATAAATGACTAAAAAATTTCATAATCGTTATTAGTTTAAGTCTTTTTTTCGGAGTTTTGTCGTGTACATACTTAAAGGTGTTGAAACAAAGAAATGTTCCATTATTAATAAAAACGCTTACTAACGTAACTCATTGCGATGAAAACAATTGCTCAGCTTACTTATATACCTCTTTATACCGACCATCCCAAAGAACAGGTACAGGACATCATCGAATTTGTGGCGCAGCACGACGTAGAGGTCGATGTAAATTATTTGTCCACTACAGTTATCGGTGAAACAGATGTAGTGTTTGAACTCATCAGGGAAATTTATGATGAAATGACGCTCGAAGATCAGAAGTTCAGATTTCACGTGGAGCTGTTAAGCCCAGTGGATGAGTAACCTAAGTGCAGGAGTGCCAAATGGAACTTATCTGTAGGCAAGTGGTTTTTCGGTCCAGGAATGAATAGTCAAGAAATCGGTTTTTCCATTTTTATCCTGAAAAACAATCCGGTCGGTATGACCTGAACGCGCCGATGTCTCAGACAGCAAGTCGGACTCATAAATTACTCTTGCTTGTACCAGAAGTGTTTTGTCCTCGGTTGTATCGACCGTAACGGGAAGTGATTTTCTGCCATTATAAATTACATAACTGAATTGAGCGTTATTTAATTGATTGCTCAATTCAATGGTCAGATCGGTGCCGTGTTCAGTAAAATCGTTTGTGCCCGGCGCAGATGATCTCCACTCTTCGGCTTCAGCGCGAAGAACGAGACCTGAGTTTTGATGGTTGACTGATTCTTGATGGGCACATCCAAATCCCAAAAGAAGTAACAGGTAAAAAATAAATAGCTGTTTCATATGTTATGTGTAGTGTATTGAAGAATAACCTAACAAAAATGAGTGTGAATACATTAGCTTCCGTCAAATTATACCTCCTAAGTGCAGTTCTTGTTTCTTTCGCTGCCATCACATCCTGCAGCGATAGCTCAACCTCTGTTTCTGATGCCGATTCAGACAACGCCGAAATCACAGCATCAGAAGAAAAGCAGTTTGTATGGAATGGATTGAACACCTGGTACTTCTGGCAGGGCGATGTACCCGACCTTGCCGATTCAAAGAATGATAATGTAGCAGAGTTCAGCGCTTTTTTAAATCAAGAAAGGTTTGAAACGGAAGAAGACCTTTTTGATCATCTTATCTATCGTCAGGAAGACGATTTTTCCTGGTTCATTCCCGATTATGAGGTACGATTGGCCCAGCGAACGGGAACGTCAAAATCGTTTGGATTTCGATTTCAGCTGGTTCAGCTTGCACCAGGCAGTGACCGCGTATTTGGCTATGTACAGTATGTGGTGCCCGATTCACCCGCTGACGACGCCGGTTTAATACGAGGTGATATATTTAATCGTATCAACGGACAGGAAATTACAGTGAATAATTTTCAGAGCTTGCTTCAGGGTGATACGTATGAAATCGGGTTTGCCGCATTGGATGGCGATATCCTTGAAAGTCTGGATGAGAGCGCAACGGTGACAGCCATTACGCTTCAGGAAAATCCCATTCACAAGGTGGAGGTAATCGAGACCGAAAGCGCCACGGTGGGTTATTTGATGTACAACGCTTTTCGATTCAATTTTCACGGGGAACTGAATGACGCATTTGGTGAGTTTAAAAGTGCAGGTATCAATGAGCTTGTTCTTGACATGCGGTACAATGGGGGAGGTGCACTCGTAACAAGTGCAATTCTGGCCGGTTTGATTTCAGGGCTAACTGAAGAGGATCCGTTTGCAAGCCTGATTTACAATGACAGACAGTCGGCTCAAAACCAGACGTTCCCATTCTTTGATCGCCTTCTTGAATATGACGATAACGGCGCATTTCTGGGGGATGATACACCTATGAACCAGCTTTCCATGAGTCGACTGTATGTTCTTGTAACGGGCCGAACGGCATCTGCCAGCGAAACGCTCATCAATGGCCTGGAACCGTATGGGATTGAGGTGATTTTAATCGGTGAGAAAACCGTTGGCAAGGATGAGGGGTCGATTACCGTGTATGATGCTCCCGAGCACGGATACGCACCCAGCGGGGCAGAAGAGAGGGCCGATATCAATCCGAACCATAAACGTGCGATGCAGCCCATCGTGTTCAAGATTTTTAATAGCGACGGCCGTGACTATCCGGATGGATTTATTCCCGATATACCCGCAATAGAACGAGCTAATGTAGAGAACCTGAAGCCACTTGGCGATCCCGAAGAACAGTTTCTGGCCGCAGCTCTCCAGCACATTGAAAACGGGTTTGTTCCAGCCAAACTTCTAACTGATCAGCCATCCGCAACACGGAATGTTATCGAAATGAAGCAGTCACCGTTTGAAGATGAGTTTTACCTGCTCCCTTCAGATGTTGAGAGGTTCCGCACAAATCAGGAAAAATAAAAAGCGCCATTCCGACTGCTTCCGTATAGGAATGATGGAATCAGAAGGTCGGTTAGCCATGTTGTATATTATTTCATGTGCCTGATACGCTGCCGAAGGAGTTTGTGTCTCTTGTTTGCTCTTCAACAACAATTGTATGCAAACACCCCGAGCTATTTGTATATTTAAGGCTTCACCAATTTTTAGATTGTTTCGACTCGAATGAATAACATCCGTAATTTTTGCATTATTGCTCACATCGATCACGGTAAATCTACACTTGCCGATCGTCTGCTTGAACGTACAGGCGCCATCACCGAAAGGGAGATGGAGGAGCAGATTCTGGACGATATGGACCTTGAGAGGGAGCGCGGCATTACCATAAAGAGCCACGCAATTCGAATGGATTACAAGCGCCCAAATGGCGAAGATATTGTTTTTAACCTCATTGATACTCCCGGTCACGTCGATTTTGCCTACGAAGTGTCCCGTGCACTCAAGGCGTGCGAAGGAGCGTTGCTGATTGTGGATGCGGCCCAGGGTATAGAAGCACAAACCATTTCCAACCTGTATCAGGCCATCGAACAGAACCTGGAAATAATTCCCGTTTTGAATAAAATAGATCTTCCGGGGGCCGACCCCGAAGGCATAGGGCAGCAGGTGGTGGATCTGCTGGGATGTGATCATGATGAGATCCTCAAAGTTTCCGGGAAAACCGGTGAGGGCGTCGATGAGCTTCTTGAGGCGATTGTTGAGCGTATTCCTGCCCCAAAGCAGGAGACCGACAAACCGTTGAAGGCTCTGATTTTTGATTCGATTTTTAATAAATACAGAGGCTCGGTTGCCTACGTACGGGTAATGGAAGGGGTGCTTCGAAAAGGCGATAACATTCTGTTTATGGCCACCAACAAGGAGTATGATGCAGAGGAAGTTGGCTACCTGAAGCTGAAGCAGGAACCCACAAAAGAGCTGAAAGCCGGAGACGTAGGATATGTAATTGGCAGCGTGAAATCCCTGCAGGATGCCAAGGTGGGTGATACCATTACGCATCAAAAAAAGGGGGCCGAAAGCCCCATTCCCGGTTATAAAGAAGTGAAACCGATGGTGTTTAGCGGTATTTTTCCCACTCAAACCGAAGATTTTGAAGATCTGCGTTCAGCTCTTGAGAAATTGCAGCTGAACGATGCGTCACTAACCTATCAGCCGGAAACTTCCAAGGCACTTGGCTTTGGGTTCAGAGCCGGTTTCCTGGGTCTGCTGCACATGGAAATTGTTCAGGAGCGGCTCGATCGCGAGTTTAATATCGATATTATCACTACGGTACCCAACGTTCGCTATGAAGTAGACACGACCGAAGGCAATCGGCTGAAGGTGGATAACCCAAGCGAAATGCCCGATTCAGGCGACATCGAAACCGTTTGGGAGCCATTTATAAAAGCCAGTATTTTGACGCCTGCAGACTACATTGGGCCCGTGATGACGCTTTGCCAAGAGCGCAGAGGGGTATATGTAAATCAGCACTTTATGCAAAATAACCGGGTAGAGATTACCTATGAACTGCCGATGGCAGAAGTTGTGTTCGATTTTTATGATAAGCTGAAAAGCGGTACCCGCGGATACGCGTCTCTCGATTACGAATTTATTGAATACCGGAAGGGACATCTTGTGAGACTCGATATTTTATTGAACGGGGAACAGGTGGATGCTTTATCGAGTATCACCCATCGTGATAAGGCGTACTACCAGGGCCGTAAAATTTGTGCGAAACTTAAAGAGCTGATTCCGCGTCAGCAGTTTGAAGTTGCTGTGCAGGCCGCAATCGGTGCACGCGTCATTGCCAGAGACACCATTCGCGCACTGCGTAAAGACGTAACAGCGAAGTGCTACGGCGGTGACATATCACGTAAACGCAAACTGATTGAGAAACAAAAGGAAGGGAAAAAACGCATGAAGCAGGTGGGAACGGTTGAAATTCCACAGGAAGCGTTCCTTGCTGTTCTCTCAATGGATGATGACGATTAATCAATATACAGGCATGAAACGATTAACAGTAGTATTAACGGGCATACTTTTTTTAATGATGGGCCATTCCGCTTACGGCCAGTTTGAGGAGCCCGACATTGTAAAAGTGGAATATTCGGAGCGTCAAAATTTTGAAGACCGTTTTGAGGACATAAAATGGACGGGCCAGGGATTATATAATAACTCCACTATCGACAGAATCCCCACCATTGAGCTTCGAAGCCGTCTGCAGGCTGCTTTTGGGGATCCCACTCAAACAATCAAAGATTTAATCAATAACAATTTCAGGCCTGGGAAAGCGATTCAGTTTGAGTATTGGTTCATCATTGATGGTGAAATGCCGCTCATGGTGCTGGACCTGGACGGGCCTTTTGCAAATGGACTGGTCTATGTGGGGGCGAGCCGCTATATCGACCTGATGCCCCAGGTAAAACGAACGTTAAACCGGATGCTGATGGGAGATGAGGGAGACCCCGCCGAATTTTCTGATTACTTTTATTCTCCAGAACGAGAACAGTGGTACCTTGTGAAATATGAGGATGGCGAATACTCTCAGGACCCGATCAGCCGACCAACTTTTAATTAATTAGCCGGACCTATTCCTTTTGAAAAAGCCAAATCAATCCAAGAAAAAGACAAATAGTAAAGCAGTAAAAAAGGACGATAATTCCACAGCCAAGCACTGGGCCAAGGAGTGGTTCGATGCGCTGATCTGGGCCGCTGTAGCCGCCATCATTTTACGAACATTTTTCTTCGGGGCATACAGAATTCCCACTCCCAGTATGGAAAAAACCCTGATGACGGGCGATTTTCTGATTGTTACAAAACTGGCATATGGTGCTCGGACCCCTATGACACTCTCCGTGCCATTTTTTGAAATTTATGTTCCGGGTGTTAATTTGCCCTGGACACGCCTGCCTGGCTATTCCGAAATTAAGCGTAACGACATTGTCGTATTCAACTATCCGATTGACATAGCCCCTGTTTCAGCAAAAACCAACTATATTAAGCGTGCCGTAGGTATGCCGGGAGATACCCTTCGCATTGATGATAAAGAGCTCTATGTAAACGGCAGTGAAGCCGAAGGCTACAATACATTGATGAAGAACTATCGTGTGGAAACCCGCGAGCGGATCCGCATCAGTCCTGCAAAAGTTCGTGAGGCCGGCGGTTCCATTGTTCAGAGCGGAAATAACGCCTACATCATTAACATGACGGAGTCGATTGCTGAAGAGATCTCTTCGTGGCAGGAAGTGGAAAATGTTGAGACATTTGTACTGCCCGAAGATTTTAACATATTCAGCCGTCGCGGGTTTAACTTTTCGAGAGGATTCAATAATCATGACCATCTGCCTGAATTTACGGTACCATATGCCGGACAGGAAGTGGAGTTGACGGCTGATAACTGGCACCTCTACCAGGATATTCTGGAGCGCTATGAACGTAACAGTGTGCAGCGAAATGGCAACCAGTTTGTGATTAATGGAGAGGAAACGAATCGCTATACCATACAGATGGACTACTACTTTATGATGGGTGATAACCGTGATGATAGTGAGGACAGCCGCTTCTGGGGATTTGTTCCTCAGGATCACGTCATTGGTAAGGCCGGAATCATCTACTTCTCCTGGGACAAGGAAGAGTGGCTTCCACGGTTTGATCGAATTCTGAATATGATTCACTAAAAGCAACCGCCCGAAACAAAAGGTATCTTATGTTTATGGGTCGATTCGTTTATAAGTTTATTTATTGAACTGTTGAATTGTGTAACACCGCGAAATACTTTGCGCAATTCTGCGAGAAAGAGTGAGAGTGGTTGATGGGGTTGGTATTTGACAATTACAGGCATACCATTCCATCGCATTTCCATTTTTGCCCCACGTTGCCAGGGCTATAAGGGGCAGGCTCTCCCAAAAGAAGAATCTCTGCTTTCAATTCTCTTCATCATATTCACTTTCCACATACTCAATTCGCCCGGCAACTTCCTCCCATTTGTTCAGGAGCTCGGCCATATCCGTTTTGATTTTTTCGTACTCCAGTGATACCTCTTTCACCCTTTCGGAATCATCGTAAAAGGCTGTGTCAGCCATTTCGGTTTCGATCTCTGCCTGTCGCGTTTCCTTCTTATCAATATCTTTCTCTATCTCACTGAGGCGCTTTTTGAGCGGATTCAGTTTTTTCGAAAGAGCATTTCTGCGTTCAGCTTCAATCCGTCGCTGCTCTTTTCTGCTGATGGTCTTGTCCACCTCCTGTACAGGCCTATTTGCTTCATTTTCCGCCTCCTGATCCGACTTTTTATCCAGGTAGTAGCTGATATTTCCAAGCCAGGTTTTCAAATATCCAGGCTGGATTTCGAGCGTTTTATCCACAATCGGATCGAGGAAATCCCTGTCGTGAGATACAATCATCAATGTGCCGGCAAACTGCTGCAGGGCCTGCTGTAAAATACCTTTCGACTGCATATCGAGATGGTTGGTCGGCTCATCAAATATGAGAAAATTACCCGGGTTCAACAACATTTTGGCCAGGGCAAGACGGCTCTTTTCACCTCCGGACAGAACCGATACTTTTTTGAAAACATCATCATCCGTAAACAGAAAACATCCCAGAATGGTGCGCAAACGTGTTTCCGAGTCGCGCGTACCCTCGGTTTTCATTTCATCCAGAACATTGTTTGCAGGGTTCAGCTCTTCGGCCTGATGCTGGGCAAAATAACCGGGGGTAACGTTGTAACCATATTCAACCGTTCCTTGTTGATGAGGTTCGAGTCCGGCCAGAATTCGAATAAAGGTTGATTTTCCTGCTCCGTTTGGGCCAACGACCGCAATTTTATCTCCGCGCTCTATCTCATAATCAATTCCGTCAAAAACGGTAAGATCATCGTACCGCTTCACCAGGTTTTGAACCTTCATCACTATCTGTCCAGACCTTTCGGGGGGTGGAAACCGGAAAGTGATTTCCGCCTCGTAGTCATCGATTTCGATACGCTCCATTTTTTCAAGCTGTTTGATGCGGCTCTGCACCTGCTTCGCCTTGGTAGCCTTATACCGAAACCGGTCGATAAACTCCTGCGTCTGTTTAATTTCCTTCTGCTGATTTTCGTACTGCTTTTTGAGCAGCTCCATCTCCTCGGCGTATTTCTTCTCATAAAATGAGTAGTTACCGGCATAATCATACAAATTGCCTCTGTCGAGAGCCAGCGTTCTGCCGGTTACCGAGTTGAGAAACGCCTTATCGTGCGAAACGATAATGACTGCTCCTTCATACTGCTTCAGAAATGCTTCGATCCACTGTAGCGATTCGATATCAAGGTGATTAGTAGGCTCATCCAGCATCAGATAAGTAGGTTGCTTGAGAAGTAGTTTTGCCAGTGCGATTCGCATCAGCCAGCCGCCACTGAACTCGGTGGTGGGCCGGCTGAAATCAGAGGGGCTGAACCCCAGGCCATCCAGCACCCGTTCAATATCTGCACCCAGAGAATAGGCTCCGGCATCTTCCATTTGGTGCTGAATGTGGCCAAACTCTTCTACGGCAGTGTCGTGTTCAGGAGTCCCTGCGATACTGTTTTCGAGTTTTTTTTGAACGGTATGATACGTCTTGCGCAGATCCAGGATTTCACTGAATGCATGTTCCACCTCCTGCATTACAGTAAGATTGGGGTCAGGTTCAACACCATCTTGTGGGAGATATCCAACCGTTGCGGTGTTGCTCATTTTAACAGAACCTCCATCAGCAGTTTGCTCACCGGCAATAACCTTCAGCAGTGTCGATTTCCCGGCGCCATTCGGACCTACCAGCCCGATCCGCTCGCCCGGATTGATAGTCGCAGATATCTCATTAAAAAGCGGCCGTTCGCCAAAGTAAAGCGAGATGTGATCGATCTGGAGCATAGAGTTTTCTAAAAAATCTGAAGATTACGAAGCGAAGTAGTTAGCCGGATAAAATAGGAAGGATTGATGAGGAATACAGATGTAGAATAATGACCTGGGATTTTCAGGTCATAAAGTAAAAAAAATTGTTTATCTCCAATTGCATCAATAATAATAATTTGCTTAATTAATACTTATAAAAAACAACATAGAGAGAAGTATTCGGATTATTTTATGACTAAAGGGGGTAACGGTCATTCTGAACAGGAATAGGTATAGCTAAAACCGCTTCCTTTCAATTCTTTTCTCTCATCAAAAAACACGAAAAGTGTGTCATTAATAATCAAAGAGAACTGACTATGAAATGGATAGACACAAGCAGACATCTTTTAAAAACCGGACTCCTTGCACTTCTGATAACTATGCCCATTGGGTGGTGTGAGGTTGTTTGGGGACAGAATGAGGTTTGGACCTACGATTTTGGAACGGGCATCGGAACTCATACGACGGATGAAAGTATTGATTTTCTGAATACTCCCCAGGCTAACGGAGGAACAGCAAGAGTGAGAGTTGGTAGTTCTGATGGAGCTATCTCTCTTGAAAGTTCAACAATTAGCACGTTTTCACAGGCAAAACTGCAAGCAGCGGAAACCACCTCAGATGTACTTTTACAAATATCAGGTTTCAGTAGTTCAACAACATTCTATATAAAATTTTCCATGAAATTTACCGGTGGAAACTCGGGAACAATTGGATTCTTATTTGGGAATGGAACAAATTTCTTAGGTAATAGCGGGTATGTTGGCAGTTCATTTGCTGGTTTTAGATCTTCATTCGAGTTGGATGGAACATTATTGACTGAAAGAAGAACAGGCACGGGTTGGAGTGATGCATTCAGCATTGGCAATATTTTTTCAAAAGATCAAAAATATGATGTAGAGATATATGCGAATAACTCAGGTTCTACAGCAACATATTTCAGAAATGGTTCAGAAAATTCACTAGCCTCCGAAGAGTGGGCATTATGGGTGGACGGTGTAAAGTTCGATGATTTTGGCAGTGTTGGCTTAACTGTAAATGATGTAATTGATGGGTTTCTATTCTACGGCCAAAATTCTACAGGCAACGTCGCCGAAATGGAAATCGACGACATCGTCTATTCCAACTCCTTACCGGATATTCACAGAATTGATAATTTTACAAATTACAGTACAGATGGTGAGTGGAGAATGCTGTCGCTTCCTTATGATGCAACAATTGAACAACTGGCCAGGCAAAATCTGGTTCAGGGAATACCGGGCTCATTCCCGGGAGCCGGTGCAAATATTTTCACGTCACAAAATGGTACAGGTAATACCAACGCGCAAGATTCTGACTGGACAGCTCCTGCCGGATTATCCGAAACCATAGAACGGGGACGGGGTTTTATCTGGCTTCTTTTTGATAACGCTCTGATTCCAGAGAACAAACCCCTTCCTTTGGATCTGACGATTGCATCCGGGACCGATAACACTGCAAATCTGATTGTTCCCCTTGCCTCTGGAAATGATGGCTGGAATTTGTTGGGTAATCCATTTAGTGAAGGTTTATTGGTAGATGATATTGCCAGCTGGTCACTTAACACGAGTGGTTCGCTTGCAAGCGCTGTTGTTCAAGTGTACGATCCGGAATCAAATAGCTATGTGGTACTAAACCAAACAGGTGATAATGTGGCATCTTTCCAGGGATTTTTTCTGCAAAACAATAACGCAACCGAAATTACGATTCCATCATCAGACATCACGAGCGGAGCAACGTTCTATAAAGAGAGTGATGATCGGGGGGTGATATCGCTTCAGGTTCAAAGTGCTGAGAACAGCGCAGGACAGGTGTTTACAGACAGTGCATTGGAGCTTTTCTTTTCGGATAGAGCTGAGCACGGATGGGATCTTTGGGATGCTTCGAAATTAATGCCTCTGTCGAGTGAGTATATAGGAATGGCTTTTACCGGAGATCAATATGGTAAGCGTATCTTGAAGGCTCAGGATTCAAGACCGAGTAATCTGCATGAACCTGTTACAATTCCTGTTGAATTTTTTTCCGCAGGGCTTCATGGTTCAGCTGAAATTTCAATTCAAAAGGCACTAGATATGCCTGAAGATTGGATTGTGGAAATTGAAGACACATTTACTGGCAGAAGACAGATTTTAGACGATAAATTCTCCTTCAGATTTGAATTTACAGCGACTCAGGCCTCTAAAGAGGTGGAAAGCGGCGTTCAAAGTCCGCCGGTTATCCAATCTGCTGAAGGATCAACGGAATCGCCAAGATTTTTCGTGCATGTTAATCCGGGCGTTAGCAGCCAGTCTACACTCCCATCCGACTTTACCCTCAACCAAAACTACCCCAACCCATTCAACCCAACTACTGTCATCAGCTATGACCTGCCCGAAAATTCGCGGGTGAACCTGGCAGTTTACGATATGATGGGCCGGCGAGTGGCAACGCTCGTAAATGAAAACGTTGTGGCGGGTACGCACCAGGTGCAGTTTGATGCAAGCAGGCTCTCGAGCGGAACCTACATGTATCGCCTGCAGGCCGGGGGAAATATTCAGACAAAAAAACTTACTTTAATCAAATAGACTCATGGAAATCTCAAAGAAGACATCTCTTTTTATTGCAGCCATCCTGGTTGTGGTTCTTTGCCTGCTTATTCTGCCATACCTTAGCTTTTCACAGCCACCTCCACCACCAAGTAAACCTACTCAAACGCCTATCGATGGCGGGCTGGGGCTTCTTGCTGCAGCAGGTGGTACGTATGCCATTAAAAAGCTGCGGGATAAGAGGAAGGTTAGTTAAACCTATACAGCCGACCCGGTTTTCGGATAGTCCAGATAATTCATCAGCTCACGGTAGAACAATTCTTGCAAATAGGCTCCGTAAATCATAGTAGACATTGGTCATTGGCATACTCAGATTTTCGACGAATTAGTACGGTTCTTGTTTACAGGAAGTTTCTGCTTCGAGAGCAACGATTATGGAAATATGGCAACTGGAAAAACACAGCACCGTTAAACACGATAGCTCAATCAAAAAGCTATTATGCATTTTAGGATGTTTTCGAAATGAGGTTTATTTTAATCGGTTGTAACTGTTCACCGTTCTCAATGAGTTTTTTGCATGATGAAATACGCTGTTTCACTGGTTCTTTATATTCTGATATTTACTTCCTGCGCAGAGAATCTGCAACAGCCCGTCTATCGGTTTAGTATCAACAATCCAGCAGAAACAGGGTCCAGATTCCCTGATTTAACCCAGGATGAGAGCGGAACCATCTATATGAGCTGGCTTACCAGTATAGAGGAGGAGATCTACGCACTTCGTTATAGCAAGTATGGTGACAATGGCTGGGAATACCCCGAAACCGTTATGGTTGATACCGATTTTTTTGTGAACTGGGCCGATTTCCCCTCTGTAATCGGAAGGAATGGAGAGGCTTTTGCTGCGCATCGCCTCAAAAAGAAGGAGGGAGGGCCCTACTCCTATGATGTGGAACTTCTATTTAAAAACAGCGAAACCAGACGATGGGATCAGACTGTTGTGCCGCACAGGGATCAAACTCCAACGGAGCACGGATTTGTAAGCCTTGAACCGGGAAAAGACGGCTCCCTGTTTGCCGTCTGGCTGGACGGACGACAGACCGCAGATCGCGATCATGATGAGTATGATGATATCAGCAAGGCGATGACGTTCCGGTCGGCTGAAATTTCGCCGGATGGTGAGATTACCCGGCCGAGAGTGATTGACGCTGCCGTTTGTGACTGCTGCCAGACAGATCTCACCAGGATTGAGGATGGATATCTGGCTGTCTATCGCGACAGGAGTGAGGATGAGATAAGAGATATCAAAATTGCCCGATACAGCAGTGAAACAGGGGAGTGGAGCGAGCCGAAGGCCGTCCACAACGACGGCTGGCAGATACAGGCGTGTCCTGTAAATGGACCCCGAATTGTATCAAATGGAAACAACGTAGCCGTTGCCTGGTACACCGAAGCCAATGGTAGCCCGGCAATCTACCTTGCAAGATCTGATGACGGCGGTGAGACGTTTGAGGAGCCTGTACTGATTGCAGATGAAACTTTAAATCCGGTGGGCCGGGTTGATCTTTTAATGACGCCGGAGGGCCAGGTATTTGTGAGCTGGCTGCAGGCCGATGCCGGTAATGGTTATGTAATCCTGACCGAAGTAGAAGCCGATGGAACTGTAGGCAACCAGGTTCACGCAGGCACAACGTCATCATCCAGAAGCAGCGGATTTCCCAGAATTGTGCAGCATAATGACTCCATATTGGTTGCATGGACACAAACCGAACCTTTTTTACGCGTGAGA
>Ga0209936_1001399_pt1 | contig 12884 bp, 13 predicted proteins | sample SalPonR1_A_D1_MG_FD_185694 | JGI IMG/M metagenome (GOLD analysis project Ga0209936, IMG submission 185694) | Salt pond soil microbial communities from South San Francisco under conditions of wetland restoration - Salt Pond MetaG R1_A_D1_MG... ... | reverse complement strand
CATGATCGGCCAGAAGTTGGGGCTGCAACGCACGGAGAGCCTGAATGACCGGGCCGTGGATCGCATCCGTCCGATCAAGTGGCTGATGCTGGCCTTCCTGGTGTTCCTTTTCCCGTTGCTCACCGGGCTGGGCTATCTCGGCCACGACTTCGGCGATCCCTTCTGCAAGATCTGCCCGAGCCGCATTCTCACCACGCTGGCCACCGGCGACGGCTCGCAGGTCTACGTGGATACGTCCAGCGGCGGCTACCTGGCGCTGTCGCTGATCGCCGACCTGCTGTTCGGCCTGATGATCGGCATCGGCCTGACCGTGCGCCAGCCGTTCTGTCGCATCTGCCCGATGCTGGCGCTGCATGCCACCTTCCGCAAGGTGGGACTGGCGCGGCTGGTGAAGAACGGCACGCCGCGCTGCGACAAGTGCGGCCTGTGCGCGAAGGCCTGTCCCATGGACATCCGCGAGATCCATACCGAGATGGAGAAGAAGGACGTCACGTTCCCCGACTGCACGCTGTGCGGGCGCTGCGTGGAGTTCTGCCCGGACAAGGACGTGCTGCAGATCCGCTATGCCAGCGTCCCCGTGTTCTCCTCCGGCCCGCAGTACTTCAAGCGGCGCAAGAAGGCCCAGACCGACTGGGAGAAGCGCAGCCTGCTCGGCTGGTGGCGCCGGAGACGCGAGCCCGGCGGCATCCGGATCATCGAAGAACGCGACGAGGGAGGGAAAAACGATGCCGGTTGAGGCAGCGGGTCTCGGTTTCGTCGGCGCGATGATCCTGGGCCTGTCTTTCGGCGCCGGCGCCTGCGCGATCACCTGCCTGCCGTACCTGGGGCCGATCATGCTCGGCACCGGCGGTGTCCGGCATGCCTGGCGCGTGGTGGTGCCCTTTTCGCTGGGACGGCTCACCGGCTACACGGGGCTGGGTGCGGCCGCCGGCCTGGTGGGTGCCTGGGTGCATCTCTGGATCTCTTCCCCCGCGGCCCACCTGGTGCTGGGAGCGGCCACCCTGGCCATCGGCCTGCAGTTGTGGCGGCGCAGTCGTCGCGGACAGCCGATCGCCTGCAGTGCCCAGACGAGCGGATCGGATGCCGAGCAGCCGATCCTGCCGTTGACGGGCCGCGCCGCCACGCCCACCCGTCTGAGCCTGTTCGCCATGGGGGCCGGCATGGCCTTCAATCCCTGCGTGCCGCTGACCACGGTGATCGTTGCCGCGGCGGCGAGCGGCAGCCTGCTGACCGGGCTGACCCTGGGCAGCGGGTTCGGCATCGGGGCGGTGGTGGTGCCCGCGGTGATCTTCGCCCTGGGTGTGGCCCACCTGGGACAGGAATTGCGCCGTCAACTGAGCCGCTGGCAGCCCAGGCTGATGCAGACCGGCGCGGTATTGCTCATGCTGCTGGGCGTGGCGACGGCCGCAGGCTGGGCGGGCCCCTGAGGTCCCGTCCGGTAGTATCGGGAGATCCCTCACGCCAGCGAGGCTTTGTCCCGGTCATGAAGAAAACCCTGTCCTACCGCCTGTTCCGTCTGGGAGGCATCCCGAGAAAGCTGCGCCCGTTGCTCGAGGCGGAAGGACTGCGGGTGGCCGACGAGGGGCTCTCGGGGCGGCTGGTCATGGGACGTGTCAGAGGGCCGGGGCGACGTCATTACGGACGCGTGGAGGGCTTCTCCGGCTTTCTCGTGGTGACGGGAAAGCGGGTCATGGCCTACAGCTACGCCAAGCGCCAGATCAATATCGGGCTGGACGATCCTCGGCTCGCCGAGATTTACGTCCGACTGACGTCACCCGAGTGGCTGGCGATCTCGTTCGAGGCCTCGACATTCCGCGAGGGCTGGTCGGGCGTCATGGAGTTCCGCTTCCGCACGGACAAGGCGCCGCGCTTTCACGAGGTGTTGGTCGCCGCCGGCGCGAGCCAGGGCAGGGCGCCCAGCGCTTGAGCCGAGCGCCGTTGTTCCATCATGCCGCTGCCTCGCTGTCTGATAGGTTGTCCGCCCGATCCGAGTAATCCCGACAAGGAGTGCTGCCCATGGCCGCCGCCGGTCTTCTCGCCCTGCTAGACGACATCGCCACGTTGCTCGACGACGTGAGCGTGTATTCCAAGATTGCCGCCAAGAATACCGCCGGGGTGCTGGGCGACGATCTCGCCCTCAACGCCCAGCAGGTAACCGGCGTGGGCGCGAAGCGCGAGCTTCCGGTGGTCTGGGCGGTGGCGAAGGGCTCGTTGCTCAACAAGCTGATCCTGGTGCCGGCCGCGCTGCTGATCAGTGCCTTCCTGCCGTGGCTGATCACCCCGTTGCTGATGCTCGGCGGCCTGTTCCTGTGCTTCGAGGGCGCCGAGAAGATCGCCCACAAGTGGTTGCACAGCGCCGAGGAGGATGAGGCGCACCGCAAGGAAATCCGGGAGGCCGCCGCCGACGAGAAAAAGGACATGAAGCAGGCGGAACAGAAACAGATCCGTGGGGCGATCAGGACGGACTTCATCCTCTCCGCGGAAATCATCGTGATCGCGCTGGGCGCGGCGAGCGCGGCGGGTATCTGGACCCAGGCGGTGGTGGTCTCGTTGGTGGCCTTGGTGGCCACGGTGGGCGTCTACGGGCTGGTCGCCGGCATCGTGCGCTTCGACGACTGGGGCCTCGCCCTGGTCAAGGGAGGGGGAGCGGATGCCTGGGGGCGATTCAGGCAGGCGCTCGGGCGCGGCATTCTCGTGGCCGCGCCGCGTTTCATGCGGGGGCTGTCCATCATCGGCATGATCGCGATGTTCCTGGTCGGCGGCGGGATCCTCGTCCACGGTCTGCCGTTCCTGCATCACCTGCTCGAACAACTGACCCACGGCATCGAGGGGCTGGCGGGCCTGCTGGTCCCGGCCCTGTTCAACGGCGTGGCCGGGCTGGCCGCCGGGGCCGTCGTGCTGCTCGGCGTGACCGCCATCCAGCGTGCCCGCCAAGCAGTGCGGACATCGGCGAAGAGCGACTGACACCTTCGCCGTGCCGGACGGGGCGGCGCCTATCCCCTGTCTGGGGGGTGGCGGGGGCGTTGCCGGCGCAAGCGGATGGCTCAGCGGAGAAACTCGAGCCAGATTATTGCCGCGAACACGCCGATGGCACCGATCACCTGCAGCCATGTCTTCACGTGGCCGCCTTTCAGCCGTGACCAGAGCAGCTGCCCCTCCGTGCGGTGATTCGTCTCGTCGAGATGCGGACCGACGAGCCGATCGAAGGCCTCCGGATCGAAAATGGACTTGCCGGTCTTGGGATTCTTCAACGGGATCGCGAGCCGGCGGCCCACCAGGCGGTTGCCGGTGTGGGTTGCCTCCTCGGGGCGGATGCGTTCCTCGCGCCCGGTAAAAGTCACCAGCCGCAGCATCTCGCCGTCCCAGCCGATCGCGACCCGGTTCATGCCCAGCACGCTGGCCCCCGCAGCCATGACGATGAAGAGCATCGCGCCACCGAACAGCATGATGAACGTCATGCCGCCAGGGGTACCCAGCAGCGTCAGGGTGTAGGGGACCATGCCGAGGAGGACGATGCCGACCACGAGCAGTCCCATCAGCGCGGTGCGGCGGCGCACCTTTGCCGAGGGGCGTAGCCACTCGATGCCGGCGGCGTCTACCTCGACGGACTGGGCGTCAAGGTCGTTCGGGGCGCTCTTGGTTGGCGATGCTTCCGCGTCGCGCTCGCCGGTGGATGCCTCCAGCCCGCCGAGAAGGACGGCCCGCTCATGTTCCTCCCGGCGGGCGCGAAGCCGCATCCCGGCAGCGACCAGGCCCAACGCCAGGCCGCTGAGAAGCGACAGCCAGCCGATGGAGTACCAATCGACGGATGACGTCGGCCCGGTGGCGCTCGCCGCTTCCATGGGGGACGGCGAGATCGGGATGATTCCGATGGCGGCGACGCCGGCGATCATCAGGAGGATCGCGAGCGTGACGAGGACGATGATGCGGCGATCGGGTGCGTGTTCGGGCATGGCGGCTTTCCGTAGCGTTCGTGTCGGCATCGGCGGGAAAACTGTGACGAACCAGCTGGTTGGCCACGGCCGGAGCGGGCGCGGGGCTCCATCCCGCACCGCAGTCCCAAAGCCTATCGCCGCGCCCGGTGCGGCGCAACGGACAAGGGGATCGACCTAGAAGCCATTTGACCCGATTTGACGTTCGGCGCCGAGCTCGAAGGTCATGGTGCCAGTCGGTCCAGCGAAGGGGCGGACAGCCGCGCGGTCAGGCGTTGAGGCCAAAGCCAAAGTAGCGGAACACCGGCATTCTCCATTCGGTACGCGGGTCGGTTTCGAGTGCCCTCGGGGCGTGTTGCCGGGTCAAGGGTCGTCGAGCGTGCCGTTGCCTGGCACGGATGAGTGCTAGTCTGCCGGGAGAGGCTTTGCCGTTTCCCGTCATAAGGAGGGGGTTCATGACACTCCATATCGAGATTGCCCCGCTGCTGACCCTGATCGCCGGTATCGCGATCCTGGTCTTTCCCAAGCTGCTCAACTACATCGTGGCCGGCTACCTGATCGTGCTGGGTGTTCTGGGGCTGTTCGGCCACGGATTCTGATGCGAGGCGGGGCGGTGACGGCCGGCCCCGATGCCTGGCGTCGTGTTTTCACTGGCCCTGGCGTTTCCGGTAGGCCTGGCATTGCTCGCCCACGGCGGGCATGAAGGCGTCGAGCTGGCGGTCGTCCAGCCGGGTGCGGAACGGTTCGGGCACGTCGCCGGCCTCGGCCACGTCGCAGATCGCCCCGGGCTGTTGCCGCGAAAGCCGGCGCAGTTCGCGGAAGGCCGTGGGGTCGACGCGCGGCAGGTCGACCTGCGGGACCGGGGCGGAGCGCAGATCGCTGACCCAGGCTACGTGGCCGTCTTCGCGCGGTTCACGCAGCGGTTCGCCGCTTTCGTCGATGGGCTGGCGGGTGTGACGGCTTTCCACGCGCACCACCAGGCCCAGTTCACCCACCCGTTCCCGCAAGGCGGCGGACAGACGCGGGTCGCCGTACATGCCCTGGGTGGCAAAAGGGGCAAAGCCGAACGGCTTGCCTTCGTGCACCCACAGATCGCTTGCCAGGATCTGCCGGGTGGCGACCATGGAGCGCTCGTCGCGGCTCACGATCCTCGCGCTCAACCGGTAGTGGGCGGCGGCCCGGCCGGCGATCTTCCGGTCCCCGTCACCACGCTCGACCTCCACCTCGAAGAGGTGGTAGTCGATCGTCTTGCCGTAGCTGGTCCAGCCCGACTCGTCCGCCGCTGACTTGTCGAGATCCCAGTGCGGCACCATCAGGCCCATGCGCCGCTCGCCGAGGGCGAGGGTGGCATCCTCGGGATCCTGCGCGTCGGGATCACGGAACATTAGGCTCTGCTCCGGCCCCTGCGCGATCCAGGTCTTGCCGATGCGGTCGAATGTCGCCGGGTCGGCAGTCAGCTTGTCCGGTGCAGGCGAGGCGCTGTGCAGCACGTAGCGCAAGCCGTTCACGGTTTCCGCCGCATAGCCCGGGGTGGAGAAGAGGGCGGCAGCCGCCAGGGCGATCAGCCAGTGACGGGTAGTGGTTCGGCTCATGGGGGTCTCCATTCCTTGAGATGAGGGGCTCGAACGTCCTAGCGTGGCAGGCTGGTCCCTGAGCGCCATCCCTCGTTCGGGGGGTGGTCGGCGTCGATGGGTGTCGTCACTGGCCGGACGTGATGCGATGGCGGATGTCGTGGCAGCGGCGCGGTCCGGCCGGGCCCGAGAGGGCGCCACGATGCGCGACCGCAGTCGCTTTCCTCTTTGCCCGGGCAATAGATTAGAACTGTTCATGGCCCGGCTGTCATGGTCCTGAAACCGCATGGGGAAAGGGTTTGGCGAGCATCGGGCAATGCCCGAGCATTCGGCGGGGTTACCCCGGCGCCTTCGGCTGGCCTATGGTGGTTGTGCGGGGCGCTCGTCCGAGGCCCCGAACCTGACGGTGCGCTGCCTGCGGGTGGCGCTGTGTCGAACCAAGAGCAGGTACTTCAGCCATGGCAGAAATGATGGACGCGGAACGCGGCTTCTACCGTAACGGCAAGATCACCGTCGAGCAGGCCGCCGACGGGATGTTCCTGGTGCAGAGGCCCTCGGTCCGCCCAAGGAAGGGTTCTTCCAACGGGCGTATGGCCTATCCGGGTGACCCGGAGACGCTCTACGAGACCGCGGTGTTCGACGACGCGGTATCCCACGCCCGGGATCTGGCACGCGCCAGCTGACGCGGTCCGACGCCCCCGCCCGGGATGATCGGCGGGGCGCAAAAGAGTACGCCCGGTTCACGCGTTGCGTGACCGGGCGTTTTCGTTGGAGGGGTTGGCGTTTGTCCGCCTTCCCGCGTCAGCGGGTCAGCGGCCGAATGAACAGCTTGTACTCGCCGGACTCCCCGGGGGCGTAGCTGGTGGCCACGGCGCGGTAGGTGCCGGCGTCGAGGTTCCAGGTGATGCGGGCATCGGTGGTGTGCTCGGCGAAGTCGTCGTTCTCGGTCATGACGTGGCCGGCCTGGTCCTCGAGTACCAGGTAGGCATCGAACGCCGGGGACTGAAGTTCGAGAACGACTTCGGTCGGCTCCTCGATCTGGAAGACGTGCTCACGGGCCGGGGTCTGGCGTCGTTCGTCGAGTCGGTCGGTGCCCGAGAGCCGGTCCTCGAAGACGGTGACGCGGTCCCGCGGGGTGAGCAGAGTCTCCAGTCGGAACGGGCCGACGCTGTTGTCGCCGTAGCCGCTGGCCCAGAGGGTGTAGTCGCCGGGCTCAACATCGAGGAGCACGCGGGCGTCGAGGTCACCCCCGGAATCGTCATCCTGGGCCAGCAGGTGGCCCTGGGCATCGGTGACCACCAGAATGGAGTCGACGTCGTCCGAGCGCATGGTCGCGTCGAGCAGGCTGGGTTCATCCACGGCGAAGGCGAGCGGCATGCCCGTCTGCCCGGTGGCCGGGATGCGCTCGACCTCGGTGGTCATCAGGCCGTTGTAGGGGCGGCCCGGCCGGAAGTCCGAGGATTGCGAGACCGACGCCTCGCCGACCGAGAGCGAGAAGACGCCCTGGCTGTCCGCTTCGTAGCCGGTGACGGCGATGTCGTAGCGGCCGGCGTCCAGTTCGCGAATGATGCGCGAACCGGTGCCGGAGTCGGAGCCCCGCCAGTCGTCGCTCTTGGCCAGCTTGCGCGGGCTGTCCGGTTCGGAGAGCGTCAGGAAGGTGTCGAATGCCGGGCTGTCGACGCGCAGGTCGATGATGGTCGGCTCGGTCAGCTCGAGGGTGTAGCGCGCCATGGCGGCGCCCGTGTCCGGGTGACTGGGGCCGGCGCTGATCAGCTGGCCGGTCACCTCGTCCGGGAAGTTCAGGGCGGTCACGCCGGCCAGCTCGCCGGCCGAGATCTCGAACGAGCCGAAGCGTCCGCTCTCGCTGTTGCCCACTACGACCAGATAGGCGCCGCTGCGGGCCGCCTGGTGCAGCAGGTGCTGCTCGCGCGCATCCGGTCCGCCGGCGCGTGCATGTTCGAGCAGGGTGCCGTCCGGCGCGTAGAGGGCCATTGACGGGGCAAAGGTCTCGCTGCGGACCTGCAGGTGGGTGTGCTTCTCCGTGTCCATCTCGATCAGATAGACCCGGTAGGAGGTGCCGTCGATGGCGTTGATCGGATCGAGGCGTCCCAGCATGTCCCGCATGGTCTCGCCACGCTCGAGTACCCGCGCGTCGCGGACGAGAAAGGACGACGGGTTGTCCACCAGCGGGTGGGACAAGGGTTCGGCGGCGAGGAGACCGGGAGATGTGACCGGCCCGGTCATCAGTACGGCGAGTGACAGCGCCCCCGCCGACAGGAGCGGCGATCGTGAGAATCCTTTCTGCATTTGTGGCTTCCCTGAATACATGGAGATGAAAGACCGCGTCATCATAGCGGGTTTTTCCCGGGTTGGGGGGCGAGTTGGGGGCGGCCGTCGCGGGCGGGGCGCGTGGAGCAGTGGAGCAATCGAGACACCGTAACCGAGAAAAGCCGCCCATGGGTCGGGCGGCTTGCCGGAGCGGTCGCCTGGAGAAGGGTCAGTCGCCCTGCAACAACTCGTGCGTTCGCCGTTGCGTCTGCAACTCACGTTCGATCATCTGCTGACGCAATTCGCCGAGTCGGCGGGTGGATTTTTCGATCGCGTCCCAGTCAGGCGTGGGTGCCTGATCGAGGCGGTAGAGACGACGCTGCTCTTCGCGCATCCGGTCCATCAGTTCCCAGTTGCGTTCCTGATGCTCCCGCTGGATGCGTTGCAGGCGTTGACGCTGCTCGTCGGTCAACTCGTGCGGGTATCGCTGCTGTCCCTGGTCCCACGTGCCCGGGCCGTATCCCGGCATCATGCCCATGCCCGGACCCTGCATGGGGCCATATCCCGGCATGGGACCATAGCCTTGCATCATCCCCGGGCCATGGCCATAGCCCGGCATCATCCCGGGGCCGTAACCCGGCATCATGCCGTAGCCCGGACCATAGCCATTGCCGTATCCCGGCGACATGCCCGGTCCGTAACCCGAGCCGCCCCCTCGCATCATGCCGGGGCCGTAGGCACCGCCGTCGTGCATCATGCCGGGCCCCGGCGAGCCGCGGGGTCGATCATCGTCGTTGTCGGCGCCGAGGATGGCCGGGCTTGAGCCCAGCAGGGCGGCGGCCAGTGTGCAGGCGGTGAGGTTCCGCCAGTGTTTGATCGGTCTCATGGCGTGCTTCCTCCGTTGGTTGGGAAGGCAATAGCCAAGCACTCCCGCCTTGCGGGGCGGGCACCCGGGACGGACTTCTCCTGCCGTCGGATCGGCGACAGGACAAGGGCGTCCCACCGAGTGAATAGCACAGCAAATCAATAATTTCCGCCGATGCGAGAATCCACCGACGGGATTCGTTTCCCGCGCTGGCGAGCCTGCGACAACCGGAGGATGAAAGAAAGATGCTGCGAATACGCGACGTAACAAGGTTCGCGACGGCCATGCTGGCCGCCATGCTGCTGAGCGGCTGTTCGGGACCGTCCATGGAACCCCTGGCGCCGGGCGAGGTGATTCTTGCCTTCGGCGACAGTCTGACCGAAGGGGTGGGTGCCTCCCGCGAACAGACTTACCCGGCGCGGCTGGCGGAGCTTTCCGGACACCCGGTGGTCAATGCCGGGATTTCGGGCGAGGTCACGGCCGAGGGGGTCGAGCGGCTGCCCGCTGTACTCGAGCGGACGGAACCCGGTCTGATGATTCTGCTGCTCGGCGGCAACGACATCCTGCGCAACGGCAGCCAGGGTGAGGCGAAGCGCCATCTCGCCCGGATGATTGGCATGGCGCACGAGCGCGACGTGCAGGTGCTGCTGGTCGGGGTACCGGAAAAGTCGCTTTTCTCCAGCTCCGCCCCGCTATACGAGGAACTGGCCGAGGAACACGGCGTGCCCCTGATGGACGGGATGGTCGCCAGCCTGCTGAAAAAGCCGCGCTACAAGTCGGATCAGGTACACCTGAATGCGGCGGGCTACCGGGAAATGGCCGAGAGGATTCACGCGAGGTTGGTCGAGGAGGGGGCGCTCCGGTAAACGAAGCCGCCGGATTGCATGATTGCGCACAAGTGTTATCTTATAACACATAGACACATTGGATGACCGCCATGATCGAGCATCTCAAAGTCACCACGCTGGTGGAGAACACCGCGACCGGACCCGGCCTTCTGGGCGAGCATGGCCTGTCTTTTCTCGTCGAGGCCGATGGCAGGCGGCTCCTGTTCGACACGGGGCAGGGCCTCGTGCTGGAGTCCAACGCCGAGCGGCTGGGCGTCTCGCTGGAGGGACTGGACGCGGTGGTGCTTAGCCACGGCCATTACGATCACACCGGCGGGCTTGAACGTGTGCTGGAGCGCAATCCGCAGACGCGCCTCTACCTGCATCCGGATGCGCTCGGTGACAAGTTCAACCGCAACGGCAAAGACATCGGTTCCGGGTTGCCGTCGGCGCAAGCGCTGTCCGCCCGGGTGGGCGAGATGATCTTCACCGACGAGGCGACCGAAATCTTTCCCGGCCTGTCGGTGACCGGCCGGATTCCCCGGCGCAACGACTACGAGGATACCGGCGGCCCGTTCTTCCTCGACAGCGACTGCCGCGAGGAGGATACGATTCCCGACGATCAGGCGTTGTTCGTGCGCACGGTGAAGGGGGTGGTGGTCATCCTCGGTTGCGGGCACTCCGGCGTGGTCAACACCCTCGAACGCGTCGCCGAGCTGACCAACGAGTCGCGTGTCCACGCGCTGGTCGGGGGTATGCACCTGCTGCGTTCCGGGCCGGAGCGCCTGGAGCGCACCGCCGAGATGCTGTCGCGTGTCGACTTGCAGATCCTCGGCGCCAACCACTGCACGGGTATCGAGGCCGTCTGCCATTTCCGGCGCTGTTTCCCTGGCCGCGTCATCTCGATGGGGGTTGGAGACGTCCTCGATGTCCGGGAGGAAGACCGATGAAGATTGCCGTTACCAGTCAGAACCGTCGCACGGTCACGTCTCATGCCGGGCGCTGCCGCCGTTTCTGGATCTACGCGGTGGAGGAAGGTGCCGTCGCCGGCCGCGAACTGCTCGATCTGCCGCGCGAGCAGTCCTTCCACGAGTCCCGCGCCCGTGATCCGCATCCGCTCGACGGCATCGATGCGCTGATCAGTCAGGGCATGGGCGAAGGACTGATCCGGCGCCTCGCCGGCATGGGGGCGAGGGGCTACCTGACCGACGAGTCTGACCCCGATGGTGCCGTGCGCCTGCTGCTTGACGGCTTGCTCACAGAGGGAGCGGGCCACGCCGACGGCGGTCATTGATGACTTGGTGACGGAGTCGTAGGATGATCCCATCGCCAGTGGCGCGGAACGCGCGCCCTATGTCCGAGGAAACTCCATGATCGATCGCACGGTCACCGGCCACGAAATCATCCTCTCCCCGCACGACACCATCCAGTCGCGGACCGATACGCGGGGGGTGATCACCTTCGCCAACCCCACCTTCGCCCGGATCTCGGGCTACACCCGGGATGAACTCGTCGGCGCGCCGCACAGCATCATCCGGCATCCCGGCATGCCGCGCGGGGTGTTCTACGCCATGTGGCAGATCATCCAGGGCGGCGAGGAGTTCTACGGCTTCGTCAACAACCGCTGTAAGAACGGCGACAACTACTGGGTTCTCGCCCGGGTTGCGCCGCACTGGAACAGCAAGGGCGAACTCGATGCCTTCAGCTCGGTGCGCATGATGCCCAAGCGCGAGGCGGTGGCCGAATGGTCGAAGGTCTACGAGCGGCTGATCAAGGTCGAGCAGGCGTTGCCACGCGAGAAACAGGTGGCCGCGGGCTATGAGGCGGTCCTCAAGCATGTCCGCAAGAGCGGGGCTAAGAGCCTGCACGAGCTGGTGATGCGATACGTCTGAGCCCGGACGGCCTTAGTTGGGCTACGCTCGACCCATGACAGCCGACGCCTTTTCCAGCGAGATCGGCCGCGCAATCTGGGAGTCCCGATACCGCCAGCCGGGCGAACGTGACCTCGAGACCTCCCGTGTGCGGGTGGCCCGGGCGCTGGCCGCCGTGGAGGCGCGCCCGGCCGACTGGGAGCCGCGCTTTCTCGAGGCCCTGCGCGCGTTCCGCTTCCTGCCCGGCGGCCGGATTCTGGCCGGGGCGGGCACCGAGCGGCAGGTCACCCTGTTCAACTGCTTCGTGATGGGCACCATCGAGGATTCCGTGGACGGCATCTTCGATGCGCTCAAGGAAGGAGCCCTGACCATGCAGCAGGGCGGCGGCGTCGGTTACGACTTCTCCACGTTGCGCCCGGCGGGCACGCCGGCCCGTCACAGTGGCACCATCGCCTCCGGCCCGGTGTCGTTCATGCGCATCTGGGACGCGATGTGCGCGACCATCCTCTCCACCGGCGCGCGCCGCGGCGCGATGATGGCGACCCTGCGGATCGACCATCCCGACATCGAGAGCTTCATTGAGGCCAAGCACGAGGCCGGGGAACTGACCCGCTTCAACCTCTCCGTGCTGGTCGACGATGCCTTCATGGCCGCGGTGGCCGCGGACGACGAATGGCCGCTGCTGTTCCCGGCCGAGGCGCTGGACACCGGGACGGGTGAGTTGGTGGAGCGCGACTGGCCGGGCTTTCCGTCGCCGGTCGTCTGTCGGGTGGTACGCCGGGTGCCGGCCCGGCGGCTGTGGCAGCGGATCATGCAGTCCACCTACGCATACGCCGAGCCGGGCGTGCTCTTCGTCGACCGGATCAACGAGGGCAACAACCTAGGCTACCGTGAACGCATCACGGCGACCAACCCCTGCGGCGAAATCCCCTTGCCGCCCTACGGGGCCTGCGACCTGGGTTCGATCAATCTCACCGCGTTTGTGCGCCAGCCCTTCGAGCCCCATGCCTCTCTCGACCTCGAAGGCATCGCGGCGACCGCCGCGGTGGCCGTGCGCATGCTCGACAACGTGATCGATGCCTCCCGCTTTCCATTGGCTGCCCAGGCCGAGCAGGCGCATGGCAGCCGCCGCATCGGCCTGGGGGTGACCGGCCTGGCCGATGCGCTGATCATGCTCGGCCAGCATTACGACTCCGACCCGGCACGCGCGACTGCCGCCACGGCCATGCGCACCATCACCCACGCGGCCTATCGTGCCTCTGTCGATCTGGCGCGGGAGAAGGGACCGTTTGCCTTCCTCGACCGCGCACCGTATCTCGACGCCCCGTTCGTCCGCGGGCTGCCGGAGGATATCCGTGAGCGTATCGCGCGGCACGGCATCCGTAACAGCCATCTCACGGCCATCGCGCCCACCGGCACCATCAGCCTGCTGGCGGACAACGTCTCGTCGGGGATCGAGCCGGTCTTCCGCTTTCGGTTCCGTCGGCGGATACTCGATGCCGACGGGAACCCGCGACAGCGCGAGGTGGCCGATCGCGCTTGGGCGCTCT
>Ga0209936_1001398_pt1 | contig 12890 bp, 7 predicted proteins | sample SalPonR1_A_D1_MG_FD_185694 | JGI IMG/M metagenome (GOLD analysis project Ga0209936, IMG submission 185694) | Salt pond soil microbial communities from South San Francisco under conditions of wetland restoration - Salt Pond MetaG R1_A_D1_MG... ... | reverse complement strand
TTTCTTCAAATACGACTTCCACTTCAACTTCAAATTCAAAAGCCGTTTCGCCGCCAGCTGCGCTGGCCGATGCGAGTGACTTTTTTCGGTTGCAAAAAAGTAACCAAAAATGCGCTCTACAGGCGGCAGCTGTTCGAGGTGCTGGTCGGATCGGCCCCGGGCTTCGGTGTGTGGCATCGGGCTTTGTTTTCGGATCTTCGGCCGGAGCCCGATGCCACACACCTAACCACCATCCCTCCGCTCCGCAACCCTCCGGCGCCTGTAAAAAGCGCTTTTGCCTACTTTTCAGGCGCTTGTGAAAAGCAGGTCGCCTGCAAGCGCGAAGCGCGGGGCGAAATGCAGTTGAAGTTGAAGTTGAAGTGGAAATGAAGTTGAACCAGGACCAACAACCCCCTGCGACACCATTCAAGAAAAACCGTCACAACCCCCGAGCTTCCTTGATCAGATCGTAAGCCTTGCGGATTTCACGGGTTTTCTCTTCGGCGATGGGCCGCATGCTTTCGGGCATGCCGCGCGATGCCAGCTTGTCGGGATGGTGTCGGCTCATGAGCCGGCGATAGGCCTTCTTGATCTCGGCATCCTCGGCTTGCGAGTCCACGCCAAGCGCTGCGTAGGCGTCGGCCAGTCGCGAGCTGCGGCTTGCCGCCTCGCCGGCACTCGCTGAACTCGACCCCCTGAGCAGGGCTTCCAGACGGTCGACGTCGACTTCCGACAACCCGAGGCCGCGCGCGACACGCAACAGCAGCGCATGCTCTTCGGCGTGTATGACGCCGTCGGCCGCGATGGCGGACAGCTGAACCTGCAGGAACAACTGCAGCAGCGCCGGACTGCGCCCGCCCGAAGCGCGCAAGCGAGCCAGCTCCGCGTCGAGGTCGAAGTCCGATGCCTTGCCGCGATTGAACGCGGCCCTGGCCGACCGTCGCTGCTCGTCGGAAAGCGCCAGGCGCGAAAAGAACTGCTCGGCGATCCGGATTTCAGCGTCGGTTACCTGCCCGTCGGCCTTGCACAACGCGCCCATGACCGCAAACGTTGAATCGATGAACTGGGCCCGAACTGCACCGAGCCCGCGTCCGAACAGGACCGTGAGCAGATAATGGCCCGCCACGGCACCGATGGCAGCGCCCAGAAGCGCGCCGACGACGCCGCCGGCGATCAGGCCCAGCAGGCCGCCAATCAGTATGAAAAGAAGCATGCCGGGATGATACGCAAGCCTGTCTTTTTTCGGTGGCTGGCGTGCCGCCAGCTTATTTCAACGAGTTCAACTTCTGAAACCGCATTTGAAGTTGAATTTGATTTAAAAACCGCTGCACCCGGCTTGGTGCCCTAATCCCCGCCTGGCTTGCGAAACAGGAACGTGAAGCGATCGGTATTCCCGGTAACGGTCTTGCGGCCGACCTCGTAGCGAAGCTCGTCGTCGAGCCGGTAATGCAAATCGGAATAGTCCTCGAATTCGAAACCGGCGGCCTGGATTTCCCTGATCATCAGCACCGGATCGACGCGCCGCCGATTTTCGGGATCGTCGGGCTGCATGTGCCGACGGGTGTGGTCGACCACGCCGTATATGCCGCCGGGCCTGAGCGCGTCGAATGCCGCGCGGTTCATGCTGTCGCGACCTTCGGCGCTGAGATTGTGCAGGTTGCGGAACGTCAGCACTGCATCGACGTCGTCAACGCCCAGGTCGAACGGCTTTATCGATGTCAGTCCCGAATCCTCATCGCGCTCGATCTCGAGCTCGGGTTCCAGAACCTCGATTCGGTCGAACGGCGCGGTGCCGAAGAAATCGGCGCCAGCCACTCTACCGGCGCCGATGGAGACGTAGAGCTTGCCCTCGTCGCGCAGCGCCGGCGCAAGCAGCTTGGTGTACCAGCCGCCGCCGGGAATCAGCTCGACGACCGTCATGGTCCCGTCCAGGCCGAAGAAATCCAGCGTCTCCACAGGCAGCCGGTTGGCATCGCGCTCGCGTTCGGCCTCGCTGCGTACATCGGCTTCCATCGCCGCGCGAATCGATTGCACGAACGGGCGCTCCTCTTCGGCTTCATCCTGTGCCAGGGCGGGCAGCGCCATGAGCAGCGCCACCGATAAAATCAACTTGCTCATTCCATTTCTCCGTTTCGAGGTCCAGGACGCCTTTCTTCCTGCTCTTCGTGCCCCGTTTTGACGGGGTCACGCAATCAACCATCCGGCTTCGGCATCAGTTTCCGCATAGTGCGCATCAGGATGCGGAAATAAAGTGAAGGAGACCAGCGCTTGAGGCGATATTGCCAACGTGTTTCGGGGTGAGTGAGCAGCAGAAATTTCGGCTTCCGGGTCGCCTTGAACACGATTTCGGCCACGTCGTCGGCCGAGACACCGGAGTGTTCCATCCAGCGCTGCACACGCTTGGCATAGGTGTCGTCGGGCGCGCGCATCGAATCGGTGAGCGCGGTCTTGACGAACGCAGGACAGAGCACGGACACTTCGACGCCGTAAGGCGCGAGCTCGGCGCGCAGCATTTCCGACATCGAGACCACGGCGGCCTTGGCAGTGCCGTAGGACGCGATCCCCGGTGCGGCGGCCAGGCCGGCCCAGGACGCCACGTTGACGATGTGCCCGAACCCTTGTTTGCGGAACCGGCCGACGAAGTGGTGGCAGCCGCGCACCACCCCCATCAGGTTGATCTCCAGCACCCATTCCCAATCTTCCAGCGGCGTCTCGCCCAGCATGCCGCCGGTCGCGACCCCGGCGTTGTTGACCAGCAGATCGATGCGGCCGTATTCGGCGCCTACGAACTCAGCCAAGGCCTCCCATTGCGATGAATCGGTCACGTTCAGCGCCCACGCGGCGTGGTCGGTGCCCGCAAGCCCCGCCGTCACTTTCTCGGCGCGATCGATGTGCTGGTCGGTCACGATCACGCGCCAGCCCTCGGCGGCGAAGCGGCCCGCCATCGCCGCGCCGAGGCCGGAACCGGCGCCGGTGATCAACGCGACTGGTCGAGTGTCTGATTGCATGGGCAGGCTTCCTGGGAAAAAACGAGCGGCCAGCATAATCGATCCGTAATGAAGCCGGTTCCTTTGCGGCCCCCCGTTAAAATATCGAGTTGTGACCGTAGCGAGTGAATCGATGTCCCAGCCGTTTTCCGTTCTCAATCCGCCGCGCGCCGAGTCCGGCGAGGGCCAGCAGTGGCCGTTGCTGGAAGACCTGGCGCTTGCGCTGGCGGTCAGTGGATACGCCCGGCGGCGCGGCGGGCCGGTGCTCGTCGCGGCCGCCGACGGCTATTCGGCGCGCAGGCTCAGGGACGACATCAATCACCTGGACGGACCGCCGGCCGATCTGTTCCCGGATCTGGAAATCCTGCCCTACGACCTGTATTCGCCGCATCCGGACCTGGTTTCGCGCCGGCTGGAAGTTCTCGCCGGTCTGCCGGAGCGAACTTCAGGCGTGATCATCGCGCCGGTCAACGCGCTGATGCAGCGGCTGGCGCCGACCGGGTTCATCGCCGGGCGCAGCGTGGACTTCAAGATCGGCGAGGAACTCGACCTGGGACGTTTCCGGGAACGGCTGTTCGACGCAGGCTACGAGGGCTGCGACCAGGTCTGGCAGCCCGGCCAGTTCGCGGTTCGAGGCTCGGTGTTCGACCTCTGGCCGATGGGCATGCCGGTGCCTTATCGCATAGAGCTTTTCGACACCGATATCGAATCGATTCGCTCGTTCGACCCCGAAACCCAGCGCTCCATAGACAATCTCGACCGGGTCGAATTGCTGCCGGGCCGCGAGTACCCGTTCGACGAGAGCGCCCGGACCGAGTTCCGACGCCGGTTCCGCAACCGCTTCGAGGTCGACCTCAGGCGCGCCCTGCCCTACCAGGAGGTTGGCGAGGGCACCCACGGCCAGGGGCTGGAGCAGTACCTGCCGCTGTTTTTCGATCGAACCGCGAGCCTGCTCGACTATCTTCCGCGCGAACACCGACTGGTCGTGCTGGCCGGCTGCGACCAGGCCGCCGCCGAATTCGCCGAGCAGGTGGCCCAGAGACATGAGCAGCGCACCGGCGATCGCGAGCGCCCGCCTTTGAGGCCCGACGAGCTTTACCTGGATCCCGACGAGCTCCTGGCCACGCTGAAAGACCGCGCCGCGGTGCGCGTGACCCGGCGCCAGCCGGCCGCCGCCACGTTCGGTCCGCCCGAAGCGCTGGATCTGGATCACGCCCCGGAGCAGGCGGCCGAGCGGCTGCGCGAAGCATCGGGCAGGATCCTGCTGGCCGCCGACACCGCCGGGCGGCGCGAGCTGATCGCGGCGAACCTGAAACGACACGCCGTCAAGCCGCGGATGCTGGAATCCTGGGCCGCGTTCGCCAGCGGCGACGACCGGCTGGCGCTGGCCGTGCTGCCGTTTTCCGGCGGCTGCAGCCTGCCCGACGAAGGCGTCACCGTTCTGACCGAGTCGGAGCTGTTTCCCGGCCATACCCGCACCCGACGGCGGGATCGAAAAAGCGGCCAGGACCCCGAAAGTATCGTGCGCAGCCTGGCCGACCTGCAGCCCGGGGCACTGGTGGTGCACCTGGAGCACGGCATCGGACGATACCTGGGCCTGGAAGTGCTCGACGTAGGCGACACGCACGGCGAATTCCTGACCCTGGCGTATGCCGACGGCGACAAGCTCTACGTGCCGGTCACCGACCTGCACCTGGTCAGCCGCTATACCGGCGCCGACCCCGACGCGGTCACGCTCAACCGGCTGAGTTCGGACAAGTGGAAGAAGACCCGCCGCAAGGCCGCCGAGAAGGTGCGCGACGTGGCCGCCGAACTGCTCAACGTGCAGGCCCGCCGGGCCGCCCGGCAGGGGCACGCGTTCGAATTCGACGAAGGCATGTACGCGCGTTTCGCCGCCGGCTTCGAGTTCGAGGAAACCGACGATCAGCAGGATGCCATCGATGCCGTGCTGTCCGACCTGAAGGCTTCGACGCCGATGGACCGGGTGGTGTGCGGCGACGTCGGCTTCGGCAAGACCGAAGTCGCGCTGCGCGCGGCGTTCGCGGTGGTCGACGGCGGACGCCAGGTGGTGATGCTGGCGCCGACCACGCTGCTGGCCGAACAGCACTACCGAACCTTTGCCGACCGCTTCGCCGACTGGCCGGTCAAGGTCGCGCTGCTGTCGCGCACCGGCAGCAAGAAGGAGGCCGAGCGTACGCTGGCCGGCCTGGCAGACGGCACCATCGACATCGTCATCGGCACCCACAGGCTGCTGCAGTCGGACGTCAAGTTCGGCAACCTCGGGCTGGTCGTGGTCGACGAGGAGCAGCGCTTCGGCGTTCGCCAGAAGGAGCAGCTGAAAAGACTGCGCGCCGAGGTCGACCTGCTGACCCTGACCGCAACGCCGATTCCACGAACGCTCAACATGTCCATGACCGGGCTGCGCGAGCTTTCCATCATCGCCACGCCGCCGTCCCGGCGCATGGCGGTCAAGACCTTTGTTTCCGAATGGGATACGGCGACCATTCGCGACGCCGGCAACCGCGAGTTCCAGCGCGGCGGCCAGGTGTATTTCCTGCACAACGACGTGCGCACCCAGCCGCGCATGGCCGAGGATTTGGCGGCGTTGTTCCCGCGCGCCCGGATCGGGATTGCCAACGGCCAGATGCCGCCCGGCCGGATGGAACGCACCATGCGCGACTTCTATCACCGCCGTATCAACCTGCTGGTGGCCAGCACCATCATCGAAAACGGCATCGACGTGCCGACCGCCAACACCATCATCATCAACCGCGCCGACAAGTTCGGGCTGGCCCAGCTGCACCAGTTGCGCGGACGGGTCGGCCGCTCGCATCACCTGGCCTACGCCTACCTGGTAACGCCGCCGTGGAAGGCCATGACCACCGACGCCCGCAAACGGCTGGAGGCGATCCAGTCGCTGCAGGAACTGGGCGCGGGCTTCACGCTGGCCACCCACGACCTCGAGATCCGCGGTGCCGGCGAGCTGCTTGGCGAAGACCAGTCCGGCCAGATCGAGGCGATCGGCTTCCAGCTTTATTCCGAGTTGCTCAACCGCACCGTCGAGGCGCTCAAGGCGGGCCACGAGCCGGATCTGGACGAGCCGGTGGACGTGTCTTCCGAAGTCGATCTGCATACCACCGCGATGATCCCGGCCGGCTACCTGCCCGACGTACACCAGCGACTGGTGCTCTACAAGCGAATCGCCCAGGCCCGAACAGGCAAGGAACTGCACGAGCTTCAGGTCGAGATGATCGACCGCTTCGGCCTGCTGCCGGAAGAGGTCAAGAACCTGTTCGCCGCCGCCACGCTGCGACTGGAAGCGCGCACGCTGGGCATTCGCAAGCTGGAGGTGGGGCCGGCCGGCGGTCGCGTGGAATTCCTGCCCAGACCCGACATCGACATGGCGGAAATGATCCGGATGATTCAGAAAGAGGCGCACACCTATTCCCTGCCCGCCCAGGACCGCTTGCGGGTCCAGGGCGAATTCGAGCGGCTCGAAGACCGGATTGCGGTCGCGGAAAACCTGCTCGAACGTCTGCGCCCCAAGGATCCGGGCCCGAATAAACGGGAACGGGACAAGCTAAACTCGGTCGCATGAAAATCGCCATGAAGAAAGTCGCCGCCGGCACGGCGATGCTGCTCGCCGCGGTCTCGCTAGGCGCCCAGCAGCCAGCCTCCCTCGAATCCGATGCGATCGAATATCCGCCCGTCTATCGCATCGAGGTGATCGTGTTCAACCACGTCGACGGGCGCTCCGACCGGCTACGCGGGGCGGGCCCGCTCGACTTCACCGACCAGCTGGACCCGCTGCTGGTCGCGCGGACGAACGACATGGCACAACGCCAGCTGGCCGGACTTGCCGGGTTTCTGCCGGTCGCACGGATTCCCGGTGAAAGTGACGAGACCACGCCCTATCTGCAATCCGAAGAGCAGACACTGCGCCCTATTCCGCCAGTATATTCGGCGCTGGGCGACCTGTCGCGCCCGATCCAGCGCGCGATGGACCGCCTGCTCGATGCACCGCAATACGATCCGGTGACCGCGCGCGCCTGGATCCAGCTGGCCCGGCGCGACCGTCGCACGGCCGCGGTGCGGATTCACGACCAGACCGTGGTCGATCTGGTCAAGCCCGCGGACGAACAGAGCCTGGTGCCCATGCCGCACCTACTGCCGTTCGGTCCGCTGGTGAAAACGCCGCCGCCGGCGCTGGACATCTATCGGCTCGACGGTACGCTGCGACTGCGCCAGCGCCAGTTTCTGCATCTGGATCTGGACCTGGTCTGGCAGACGCGGGCGCGCGCGCTGGCGAACCGGATGCCGCCGGTCGAAGAATCGACCGTGACGACCAATGGACCGGTCGACGGCGAAGGTGAATGGCAATTGCACCGGCTGCAGCAATCCCGCATCGTCGAGCCCGGCCGCCTGGAGTATTTCGATTCCAGTCTGTTCGGCGTGCTGGTGCGAATCGAGCGCTTCGAGCAGGTCGTGCCCGAAATCGAAATGCCCGAGCCCGAGCCGGGGGCGTCGAATACACCGGCGTCACAGCAAATCGTCGAGCCGGTCACGAATTCCGACGGTTGACGGTATCATTGCCCTCCGGCCCTCGAGCTTCGATTCTCTCCCCATGGATTCCAACGCCCTCACCGCACTATCGCCACTGGACGGCCGCTATGCCCGAAGGCTCGAGCCGCTTGCCCGGCTATTCTCCGAAGCCGGACTGATCCGTCAGCGCGTGCGCGTCGAACTGGCGTGGTTCCGGCACCTGGCCGGGGCAGCGGACTTTGATGCGCTGACGCCGCTGGCGCCTGACGACGACGCTTTTCTCGAGCGCCTGGCCAACGACTTTTCCGACGCCGATGCCGCCGAAGTCAAGGAGATCGAGCGCACCACCAACCACGACGTCAAGGCGGTCGAGTACTGGATCAAGAAGCGCATGACCGAGCGCCCGGGGTTGACCGAAAAGCTCGAGATGGTGCACTTCGCCTGCACCTCGGAAGACATCAACAACCTTGCCTACGGCCTGATGCTCAAACAGGCGCTGGTCGAAGTGCTGGATCCTGTGCTTGGCGAGCTGGATGCGCATCTGGCCGGCATGGCCGAAGCCAATGCCGACGTCGCTATGCTCTCGCGCACCCACGGCCAGAGCGCTTCACCAACCACGCTGGGCAAGGAAATCGCCAACACGGTGTTTCGGCTGCGAAGGCAGCGCCGGCAGCTCGCGCGGGTCGAGATCAGCGGCAAGATCAACGGCGCGGTCGGCAATTTCAACGCCCACCTGGCGGCCTGTCCGAACGTCGACTGGCCAGCCGTCGCACGCAATTTCGTCGAGCAATTGGGGCTCGTCTGGAACCCTTACACCACCCAGATCGAGCCTCACGACATGATCGCCGAGCTGGCCCATTCGCTGATTCGCGTCAATACCGTGATGCTCGATTTCGCCCGCGACAGCTGGGCCTACATCTCGCTGGGCTACTACGCGCAGAAAACCGTGGAAGGCGAAGTCGGCTCGTCGACCATGCCGCACAAGGTCAATCCCATCGACTTCGAAAACGGCGAGGGCAATTTGGGCCTCGCCAACGCACTGCTCGGACACCTGGCCGAAAAGCTGCCGGTCTCGCGCTGGCAGCGCGACCTGACCGACTCCACGGTTCAGCGCTCGATCGGGTCGGCGTTCGGCTATTGCCTGCTTGCCTGGAAATCCATCCAGCGCGGGCTCGGCAGGGTCGAACCGAATCGCATCCGGATCGCAGCCGACATCGACAACGCCTGGGAGGTGCTGGCCGAGGCCATCCAGACCGTGATGCGGGTGCACGGCATTGCCGAACCTTACGAAAAGCTCAAGCAACTTACCCGCGGGCGCACCATAGACGCCGCCGGCGTGCGCGAATTCCTCGAGCGGCTCGAATTGCCGGCGAGTGAAAAGCAGCGCCTGCTGGAAATGACGCCGGCCGGCTATACCGGCAACGCAGCCGACATGGCGCGCGCCATCGGACGCTACGTATGAAGGCGATCCAGCTTGCGGAATGGGAAGGCTTCGACGCGCGGCGCTTCCTGGACGAGCACTGGCAGCACACGCCGCTGCTGATTCGCGGGTGGCTGAAGCCGGCGGCGCTCGGCATCGACCAGATCGTCGCTTCCGCCGGCGACGACGACCTGGGCTCCAGGCTGGTGGTCGGTTCGTTCGAGAACCTGGACTGGACCCTGGAATACGGTCCGTTTACCGAAGACGACCTGCCTTCGCTGGACCGTCCCTACCAGTCGCTGCTGGTCCAGGACATGGACAAGAAATACCCGCAGGTCGCGGAGCTTCTGGACGCGTTCCGCTTCCTGCCCAACTGGCTGCTCGACGACATCATGGTCAGCCAGGCCGGTCCCGGCGGCTCGGTCGGCCCGCACGTGGACGCCTACGACGTGTTCCTGGTCCAGGCCGCCGGCGCCCGACGCTGGGAACTGGCCGGCAACTTTCAGCCCGACCTCAACGAGGATTTCGAGCTGGCGGTGCTGCGCAATTTCAAGGCCGAAACCAGTTGTGTCACCGAACCCGGCGACGTGCTGTACGTGCCGCCCGGCGTGGCGCATCACGGCATCGCCCAGCAGAACAGTCAGACCTGGTCGGTCGGACTGCGCGCGCCGTCTTCGGCCGAACTGCTGTCGGAACTGGCGGCCTTCCTCGGCGAGCACGAGGCACGCCTGCCGCGGCTGAATCCGCTCAAGTACGATACCGAACGCGCCGAACGCATCGATCAGACCCTGCTTCAGCACGCCCGCCGACTGCTGGCCCAGGCGGTGCAACTCGACGACGAGGCGCTTGTCAGCTGGCTCGGTCAGACCCTGACCGCCTATCGACAATGGTCGCCCGGATCGGACGACGACAGCGCGCCGGAAGTGGACATCGAGCCGCCGCTGGTGATTGCGCCGGGCACGCGCCTGGCGTGGAGCGATTCCGGCCTGCTGTTCGTCAACGGGCAACAGTGGGCGTGTCCGCCGGAGTTTGCCCAGACGCTTTGCCGTTCCTGCCGCATCGAAAGCTGGCCGGAAGACCAGGACGCCCGCCGGCTGGTCGAGAACCTGATCGAGCAGGACGAACTGATCCGGCCATAGTCACGCGAGTTCGGCAATGCCCCCGAACGACTCCGCGCAGCCTTATTTACACCGTCCTTAACCGTTATAATCAGGAATTGGCCAGCGGCAACCCCGGCTCAAGCATTCTCAAATGACCGAAGATCTGGAAAGAAAATACCGGACGTCCCACTTGTCCGGTCTGAACGCTGCATTCGTCGAACAACTCTATGAAGAGTTCCTGGACGACCCCGAGGCCGTGCCCGAATACTGGCGCGACGCCTTTCGCGGGCTGCTCGACGGCGCGGACGACGACACCCGTCACCGTTCCATCGCGGCACATTTCGAGGCGCTTGGAAGACAGCCGGCGGCGCAGCAGGCCGCGCCGGCCGCCGAGGATTTCAAGCAGGCCGGCGTTCTGCGGCTGATCAACGCCTATCGGGTGCGCGGTCATCAGCGCGCCCGGCTCGATCCGCTGGGTCTGAGCGAACGGCCCGAGGTTCCGGACCTCGACCTGGACTTCCACGCGCTTTCAGAATCCGATCTCGATACCGAATTCCACACCGGCAGCCTGGCCGCGCCCGATCACCTGAAGCTGTCCGAGATCATCGAGATCTGCCAGCGCACCTACTGCGGCAGCGTCGGCGTCGAGTACATGCACATCAACGACACCAACCAGCGTCGCTGGCTGCAACAGCGCCTTGAGCGCGGCAGCGGTTCGTTCGAACTTCCCGCCGAGGACCGCAAGCGCCTGCTGGAGAAGCTGGGCGCTGCCGAAGGTCTCGAAAAATACCTGCATTCGCGCTACGTCGGGCAGAAACGCTTCTCGCTGGAAGGCGGCGAGAGTCTGATCCCGCTGTTCGATACGCTGATCCGTCATTCCGGCAGCCAGGGCATCCGCGAAATGGTCATCGGCATGGCCCACCGCGGCCGACTGAACGTGCTGGTCAACATCCTCGGCAAGTCGCCGCGCGAGCTGTTCGCGGAGTTCGAAGGCAAGATTCAGCACGACGATCCGGCACGCTCCGGGGACGTCAAGTATCACCTGGGCTTCAGCTCCGACGTATTGACCCCGGGCGGCGTAATGCACCTGGCGCTGGCATTCAATCCGTCACACCTGGAGATCGTCAATCCAGTGGTGGCCGGCTCGGCGCGCGCGCGCCAGAACCGGCTTGCCGATCACGCTCACGAGCAGGTGCTGCCGGTACTGGTGCACGGCGACGCCGCCCTGGCCGGCCAGGGCGTGGTCATGGAGCTTTTCAACATGTCCCAGGCACGCGGCTTCAAGGTCGGCGGCACGTATCACGTCGTGATCAACAACCAGATCGGCTTCACGACCTCGAATCCGCTGGACGCGCGCTCGACGCTGTATTGCACCGAGGTGGCCAAGATGGTCCAGGCGCCGATCTTCCACGTCAACGCCGATAACCCCGAAGCGGTGCTTTTCGTGACGCGGGTGGCCGCCGACTTTCGCCGCGAGTTCAAGAAAGACGTGGTCATCGATCTGGTCTGCTACCGTCGCCTGGGCCACAACGAGGCGGACGAACCGTCGGCGACCCAGCCGCGCATGTACCAGGTGATACGCAATCTCGATTCGGTCTACAAGCAGTACTCGAAACGCCTGATCGACGACGGGCTGGTCGACGCCGACGCACTCGACGACTGGCAGCGCAACTACCGCGACCGTCTGGATAACGGCGAGACGGTGGTGGAGCTCGCCGATGCGGGCGACGCCCTCCAGACCGCCGACTGGTCGCCGTACCTCGATGCCGACTGGCGCACCGCGGCAGACACCACGATGCCGATCGACAGCATCACGGCGCATTCCGAGCGTCTGACGACGCTGCCCGACGATTTCGAGGTACACAAGCAGGTCGCTCGTTTGCTCGAACAGCGGCGCAAGATGGCCGCGGGCGATTCGCCGCTGGACTGGGGCTTCGCCGAAACCATGGCGTACGCCGGGTTGATCGATTCGGGCTACGGCCTGCGTCTGGTCGGCCAGGATTCCGGTCGCGGCACATTCTTTCATCGCCACGCCGTGCTTTACAACCAGGAAGACGGCCGCTACGTCACCCCGCTGAGCGAAATTGCGGATGATCGCCACAACGTCGCGATCATCGACTCACTGCTCAGCGAAGAAGCCGTTTTGGGTTTCGAGTACGGATATGCCACCGGCGAGCCGCGTTCGCTGGTGATCTGGGAAGCCCAGTTCGGCGATTTCGTCAATGGCGCACAGGTTGTGATCGATCAGTTCATCACCTCGGGCGAAACCAAGTGGGGTCGCCTGTGCGGGTTGGTGATGTACCTGCCGCATGGGTACGAGGGTCAGGGTCCCGAGCATTCCTCGGCGCGCCTGGAACGCTTCATGCAGCTGTGTTCGGACAACAATATTCAGGTCTGCGTGCCGACGCTGCCGAGCCAGATGTTCCACATGATCCGGCGCCAGATGCTCAGGCCGTACCGCAAACCCCTGGTGGTGTTCACACCCAAGAGCCTGCTGCGCCATCGTGATTCGGTATCCAGCCTCGAAGACCTTGCCAACGGCGGTTTCCAGCTGGTCATCGACGACCCGCAAAAGCCCGACCCGGAAAAAGTCAAGCGCGTGGTGTTCTGTGCCGGCAAGGTCTTTTTCGATCTTGCCAAGAAGCGTGACGACGAAGACGATTCCTTTGACAACATCGCTGTGGTGCGCGTCGAGCAGCTTTATCCGTTCCCGCGCGAGGAGCTGACGGAAATCGTCGAACGCTACTCGAACGCCGAACAAATCGTCTGGTGCCAGGAAGAACCCATGAACCAGGGCGCATGGTTCCAGATCCGTCATCACCTGCAGGCCTGCATGGGCGACAGGCAGTCGCTGCACTATGC
>Ga0209936_1001388_pt1 | contig 12982 bp, 9 predicted proteins | sample SalPonR1_A_D1_MG_FD_185694 | JGI IMG/M metagenome (GOLD analysis project Ga0209936, IMG submission 185694) | Salt pond soil microbial communities from South San Francisco under conditions of wetland restoration - Salt Pond MetaG R1_A_D1_MG... ... | reverse complement strand
TCACGACGGACGTGTCGGGCTCCACCGGCTCGGTCGTCGGGTACGGCGTCCTCTCAGATGGTACGGGCGAGGTGTACGTGTCGGTGACCGGGACGACGCAGCCGAGCGATGTTCGCCTCACCCTCACCGACGCTCTGTCCGACACGATCGCGCTGGACGGCTCGATCGAAGGCGCTCTGATCCGCGGCAGCTGGAGCTATCCGGCGGGGGGCCTATCCGGCAGCATGCGGATGGCGCGGGAGGAGAACATCGACCTGCTGGCGCTCGGCTACCGCGCCACCGACCCGAAGAAGGCGGCGAGCGACGTATTGGACGACCTGTTCTGAGGCGCCGGGCAGGGGGAGTCTCCTCGGAGGCGTGACTGGAGGCCTCGCCCCGGCGGGCGCGCGATCACTCCCTGCACACCGGCCGGTCCTCGACCCCCGTGTCGCGGTAGCTGAGCTCGTCGACGATTTCGGTCGGGCCCAGCATCAGGTACACCGTGTCGCCGCCGTTGTTCCAGATCCCCTTGCCGGGATTGACGATCCGGATCGTGCCCGGCCCGTGCACGCCCGGCTCCAGCGGGAAGCGTTCCTTCGAGCCCGCGTCGTACAGGTACAGCCCGCGCGTGTCGATGGGCTCCGTGATGCGGAGCTCGACCCATTCGGCGTTCTCGTCGGCGGGCGCGCTGGGGTCGTAGTTCACGCAGGCGATGCGGATGGCACCGCCGAACCGATCGTCGCCAGCGCTTCCGGCCGTCACGGCCTCCGTCTCGGCCAGCGGGACGGCCTCGTCCGCAGCCGGCGCGAACATCCCGATGCCGGCCGCTCTCGCCTGCGCGACGGCGGCGACGAACAGGTCGGCGTACACGCCGTTCGGTGGGATCGTCAGCACACGCGCCAAGCCCGAGCGTGCGATCTCCTCGTTCACCATCGACGCCCGGCTGCCGCCGACGAGCCAGTCACCCTCCGCGTCCGGCAGGTAGAGGTACGCCAGCAGACGTCCGTACGCGTCCTCGGTCTCGAGATCCAGCTCGACCCACACCGGCGTTCCCCGGCTCAGGAGCGCCTCGGTGAAGGCGCTGGCCTCGGGGCCGAACGGCTCACGGCCCCGCTCGGGGTGCGCCACCTCGGGCGTGTCGATCCCGATCAGGCGAACGACGCGCGGTCCGAGGTTCGACCCGAGCACGACCGTGTCGCCGTCCAGCACGCGGAGCACCGGGACGGGCCCGAGGAGAGGTCCGACGGGGAGGCGTTGGGCGGCAGCCGTGGAGAAGGTCGCCACGATCGTCGCCAGAAGTGCGAGCACCAGCCGGAACACGTACTCAGCCTACCTGCACACCCGGAAGCGCCCCCGGCGGCGTACCCTACGGTCATCCGACGCCGCGTGGTCGCGCGCGACGATGATCGTCCCCCCTGGAGAGCGAGGTCGTAAGGTGGCCGAACGCAACGTGGATCTGCCTGTCATTCCGCAGCGACTGCACTGGGACGTCCCGCCGGCCGGCTACGAAGCCCGGGGAGACGATGCGATGTCGATCACCGCGCCCCCGCGCTCGGATCTGTTCGCCGCGCCGGACGGGAGCCGCACGGTCGAGAGCGCGCCACGCCTGCTGTTTCCGGTCGAGGGGCCGTGCCTGTTGTCCGCGCGCGTGGGCGTCGATGGCGAGGATCCCTTCGACGCGGGCGCGCTGCTGGTCCGGCGCAGCGAGCGGGCCTGGGCGAAGCTGTGCCTGGAGCGCCTCCCGGACGGCAGCACGGCGGTCGTGTCGGTCGTGACGCGCGGTCATTCGGACGACTGCACGTCCCACACCGTCGCGGGCGCGGATACCTGGCTCCGGATCGCGGTGCTGGAGGGATCGATGGCGTTCCACGCCTCGGACGACGGGGAGACCTGGTCGCTGGTGAGGCACTTCGCGCTGGACGACGGCTACTCGACGCGGATCGGCTTCGCCTGCCAGGCGCCGGTCGGCGAGGGGTGCGAGGCGCGGTTCGACGGCGTGCGATTCGAACGGACGCTGCTGAGCGGCCTTCGCTCGGGCGCCTAGAGCCGCACGGAGCGCGCCACCGTCCGCCGCGTCGGTTTCAGGAACGGCGCCGTCACGCCGAGCAGGAACGGCGGCAGGGCGCAGATCAGCATCGTGACGGTGCAGCCGCCCGACAGCTCGCTGTCGGTGGTCCGTCGCGTGCGGCTCGGCGAGCCGGAACAGGGTAGAGGCGGCGCGAGCCGCCTCTACCTCCGTGCGCCGAAGCGTCACGCGTTGGCTTCGTCCGGTCAGCGACTCAGCGGCGTGCCCTCGACCTCGCGCCCCTCCATGAACGCGGCGATGTTGTCGGCGGACTCCTGCGCGGTCTGCGAGCCCAGCAGGGCGCGCTGGACCTGGACGATGGTGGTCTGCACGAGCTCGTCGTACCACTCGACCTGCGGCAGCGGACGCGCGACGGCGGACTGGGCGCCGAACTGCTCCCAGAACGGGTACTGCCGGAGCAGATCGGGATCGGTGTAGAGCGCGGTGAACAACGGCAGGCTACCGAGCGCGACGGCGCGCTCCCGGTCGCGTTCGGGCGAGATCATGTACTCGATGTAGCGCCACGCGGCGTCCTTGTTGCGGCTGGACGCGGGGATGGCGAACGCCTCGGGAAGCGTGAGCGTCGCCTGCGTGTCGGCATCGACGGCGGGCAGCCACTCGGCCGCGACGACCTCGTCCACGACCTGCGAGCGGGCCGGATCGTCGGCGTAGTTCTTCGTGACGGGCGGTCCCTGGAAGAAGAAGGCCGAGGTGCCGCGGTAGAGGAGATCGGCGGCGGCTTCCTGCGACAGCGTCACGGCCGAGCGGGTCACGATCTCGTGCTCGCGCAGCATGTCGACCATGAACTGCAGCGCCGCGACGGCCTGGGGCTCGTCGATCGTGATGTTCGCGGCGTCGTCGAAGTAGCTGGTGCCGAAGCTGTACAGGTAGAACGCGAACGAGTTGGCCAGGGCCCATTCCTGGTTCCAGTAGTCGGTGACGGGCGATTCCGCGATGCCCTGCTCCTGCAGCACGGTCGCCTGTTCGACGACCTCGTCCCAGGTGCGCGGCGGCGTATCGATCCCGGCCTCGTTCAGCATCCGTTCGTTGTAGAAGAAGAACCGCGTGTCGTTGTTCCACGGGATGCCGAGGACGTCGCCGTCGTTCGAGAACGTGCTCAGCAGTCCTGGCAGCAGCGCGTCGAGGTACGCCGGGTCGGCGTAGTCGTTCAGCGGCTCCAGCCAGCCGGTGGCCGCGAACTGCGAGACCCAGCCGTTGTCGAACTCGATGACGTCGTACGTGCCGCCGCCGGCGGCGAGGTCGGTGAGCACCTTGTTCGCGACCTCGTCCCACGACATCTGAATGAACTCCACGTCGATGCCGGTCTCTTCCTCGAACTGCTCGGTCTGGCGTTCCCACATGCCCACGAGATCCATCTCGTGGCGCGGCATGATGACCGTGATCTGCTGCGCGAACGCGGTGGCTGCCAGCGCGGCGATCATGAGCGTCGCGGTGGTCCAGGCGAAAAGGCGTCGAGTCATCTTCGTACCTCCAGAGGAAGCGTGCCGTAGGGGTGACGTAGCGCGTGGTTCGTGATGCTCCTCCTTTCCGGAACGAGGAACGTCAACCTTTCACGGCCCCCGCCGTGAGCCCCTGGATGATGTAGCGCTGGAACACCAGCGCCAGGAGCACGGGCGGGAGGCTGGTGAGGACGCCAGCGGTCGACATCGCGACGTAGTCCACGCCGACCTTGCTGGAGAACTCTGCGACGATCACGCTCAACGTCTTCGAGTCCAGCGTCGAGCTGAGGATGAAGGCGGTGAAGAACTCGTTCCAGGCGATGATGAACGCGAACATGCCGCTGGCCGCCAGGCCGGGACGCGACAGGGGCAGCACGACCCTGACGAGCGCGCTGGCCCGGGTGCAGCCATCGATCCGTGCGGCGTCCTCGAGCTCCTCGGGAATGCTCTCGAAGTAGCCCTTGAGGATCCACACGATCAACGGAAGGATGATCGCGACGTCCGCCAGCATCAGCGCGACCGGCGTGTCCAGGAGCCGCAGGTTCAGGAACACGACGTACATCGGGATGATCAGCACGACGGTCGGCAGCAGCTGCGTGACGAGCATCGTCGCCAGGAACGGGCCTTGGAACCTGAAGCGCAGCCGCGTCACGGCGTACGCCGCCAGGGCGCCCGCGCTCAGCGAGACGAGCGTCGCGCCGCCCGCCACCAAGAGGCTGTTGAAGCCTCCACGGCGCAGGCTCTGGTGCACGCTGGTGGCGCCCTCTCCGCCCAGGAAGATGTTCGCGTAGTGCTCCAGGTTGGGCTGCGCGGGCAGCCACTGAAGCGGGATGCTGGTCAGCTGCGCCCGGGTGGAGACGCTGCTGACGATCAGCCACGCGAACGGGGCGATCACCCACAGGCAGACGAGGAGCACGGCCGCGTAGAGCGCGACGTTCCCGAGCGGGCTCCGCTTCGAGCCCGTCATCTGGACCCCACCGACTTCGCGGGCGAGATCAGGCGAACGTAGACGTACGCGATGACCAGCGAGAACAGCACGATGATGAACGCCAGCGCGGCGCCGTAGCCGAACTTCAGGAACTTGAACGTCGTGAGGTAGGTGTAGAACGTCGCGACGTTCGTAGCGTTGGCCGGGCCGCCGCCCGTCATCACGTAGATCAGGTCGAACTCCTTCAGGGCCCAGACGGTCTTGACCACCATCGTCACCGCGATCACCGGCCGCAACAGCGGGAGGGTGACGGACCAGACGCGCTGGAACGCGTTCGCGCCGTCGACCCGCGCCGCCTCGTACAGCTCGGTCGGGATGCCCTGAAGCGCCGCGAGGAGGAGGATCACCGCGACCGGCGTCTCCTTCCAGATCGACGCGAAGATGACGAAGTGGAACGCCGTCGCCGGATCGCCAAGCCAGATCTGGTAGCGGTCGATGATCCCGAGCTGGCTGAGCAGGGCGTTGAACGCGCCATAGTTCGCGTTCAGGATCCACTTCCACATCACGCCGTTCACGATGTACGGCAGCGCCCACGGCAGGATGATCAGCCCGCGCACGAAGCCGCGCCCGCGGAACGGCTGGTTCAGCAGCAGTGCGATGAGCAGGCCCAGGAACACCTCGATCGGGACCGTGAGCAGCGCGAAGTAGAACGTCCGCCCCATCGACGCCCGGAACTCGGGATCGCGCGCGGCCGCGAGGTAGTTGTCGATGCCGACGAACCCGCCGCTGTCCGGGCGGGCCAGGTGGGTGTCGGTGAGGCTGAGGACGAAGGTGTGGAGGATCGGGTAGAGCAGCACGCCGAACACCAGCAGCAACGTCGGAAGGAGCAGCAGGACGGCCAGGCGCTGGGGCTCGTCCAGCCAGCGTGTCAGCACGTCCTGGCCGTTCGCGCGGCGCGGCCGGCCCGGTGCGGCCATCTAGCTCGCCTCCTCGGCCTGGGTCGTTTCGTACAGCGCGCGTATCCCTTCGGCCTCCACGTTTCCGCCTCCGCCGCGTCGGGCGTTGTCGGCTCCGGCCGCCACGCCCCAGCGAAGCGCGTCGGCGACGTCGTGGCCCCGAGCTCGGGCCCAGAGGAAGGCGCCCAGCAGGCAATCTCCCGATCCCACCGGATTCGTGCTGTCGACCTCCGGGGCGCGCACCCGCCAGCGCTCGTCGGCCAGGTAGGCGGCACCCTCGGAGCCGAGGCTCAACAGGACAGGAACGCCGTGCGCGCCGTAGTACGCGACCGCGTCGTCGATCGAGGCCGAGGCGCGTCCCAGCAGCGCTGCGAGCTCGGCGCGGTTGGGCGCGATCATGGCGACACCGGCCGACACGGCGGTGGCCAGCGCGGAGCCGCTCATGTCGACGACCGGGGGCTCTGGCAGACCGGCGACCAGCCGGCCGAACGCGTCGTCGTCGATGCCGGGCGGGAGGCTGCCGGCGAGGACCGCCGTGCCGGCGGGCAGACGCCCGAGGAGGCGCTCCCACGCCTGCTGCGGCACCTCCGGCCCCGCCTCGTTGATCTCGGTGGGGTGCGCGCCGTCGTCCAGGATCGCATGGCACTCCCGCGTCTCGCCGGGCACCTCCTCGAACACGCCGGCGATCCGCTCGTCCTGCAGCAGCTCGCGCAGCTTCGCGCCGTTCCATCCGGCCAGGAAGCCGGCGACGACGACGTCCCCGCCAAGCGCGCGAACCGTGCGCGCGAGGTTGACGCCCTTGCCGCCGGGCAGCTCGCGCAGGTTGCGGACCCGGTGCAGGGCGCCGCGGCGCAACGGGCGGTCCAGCCGAACCGTCCGGTCCAGCGCCAGGTTCGGCGTGATCGCGACGAGGGGGCCGGGCGAGGTCATCGCACGGGGCGGGCCAGCTCGATGCGGGGACTCATCCGGACCCTCCTCGCTCCCGCGGCGCCCGCGGAGTGTCGGCGACGAGCACGTGCACCCCTTCCTCCTCCAGCGTGCGGAGCGCGCCCAGGTCGATGCCACGGTCTGTGATCAGGCTCGGAACGGTCTTGAGGGGCGCGAACCGGGCGAGCGTCTTGCGGCCCACCTTGCTGTGATCCGCCACGACGACCGTCCGTTCCGACACGGCGTGGAACGCGCGCGCCACCGTCGCCTCGGGCCGGTCGCGCATCGAGTAGCCGAAGTCGGGCGTGATGCCGCTGCACCCCACGAAACAGAGATCCAGGCGGTGCTCGTGCAGCGTGGCGGTGGCCATCTCGCCCACCAGCTCGTACGAGTACGCATTCATGCTGCCGCCGGTCACGATCACCCGGGTCTTGCCGTGGTTGTACAGCTCGATGGCCGCGTTGACCGCGTTGGTGACGACGGTGATGTCCTTCGCGCGCAGCCAGCGGGCCAGCTCCGTGCAGGTGGTGCCGCCGGACAGACCGACGACCATTCCCGGCTCCACCATGGACGCCGCGGCGGCCGCGACGGCCCGCTTGGACGTCGCCTGCAGCTCGGCGGCTTCCGCGAAGTCGTCCAGGTAGCGGACGGTGGCCCGGATGCGTGCGCCGCCCCAGGTCCGCTCGACGAGCCCCCGCCGCTCCAAGGCGGCGAGGTCGCGGCGGATCGTCGCCAGCGAGACGTCGACCTCGCGGGCGATGTCGTCCGCGGTCAGCTCGCGATGGTGCATCACGAGCGCGTGCACCGCTTCCCGTCGTTGCCGACTGGTCATCCGGATCTCGCCATCGTCATTTGAGGCGAGTGTAGACGCATTCGCGCAAGATTCGCATTAGAATCTGATCGAGATACGACATAACGCTCAGAATTCGCGGCGAACTGGCGCGCGACGGCGGTAGACTCGGGCATGCCCAGAACCGCTGGAACGCTCCTGGAGCGGGCACGGCAGGGCGGTCACGCGCTGGCCGCGGTGAACGCCGTGAACCTGGAGACGGCCGAGGCGATCGTGGTGGCGGCGGAGCGCGAGCGTGCGCCCGTGATCGTCCAGATCTCGGAGAACGCCGCTCGCTACAGTCGACTGTCCCGCCTCGCCGCGTTCGCGCGGGTCCTCCGGAGCGAGGCCACGGTCCCGGTGATCCTGCACTTCGATCACGCCGAGAGCCTCGACAGCGCACGCACGGCGTTGGACGAGCGGTTCGACTCGGTCATGCTGGAGGACCGTGGAGACCGCCGAGAGGACTACCGCCGCGCGCTGAGGGCCTTGGCCGACGAGGCGCACGCGCGTGGCGCCGTCGTCGAAGCCGAGCTCGAGGCGGTCCGCAAGGGCGACCGCGCGTCCGGCGACCACCTGGCGCCCGACGCCGTGCGCGCGTTCGTGGAGGCCACCGACTGCGACACGCTCGCGATCGACATCGGCACCGAGCACAAGCAGACACGCAAGGAAGCGCACCTCGACCTGGATCGGCTGCGGCTCGTCGCCGACGCCGTGCCGCACCCCCTCGTCCTGCACGGCTCCTCCGGCGTTCCCGACGACGAGCTCGTCGACGCCGTCGCCGGCGGCATCGCCAAGGTCAACATCGCCACCGCGCTGTCGCTCGCGTTCACGCGCGGGGCTCGCGAGGCGTTGGCCGATCGCGACGCGTACGACCCGCGCGGCTACCTGGCGGCGGCGCGCGAGCGGATGGCGGTCGAGGTGCAGCGGTACATTCGCCTCCTCGGCGGGTCCGGGCAGGCCGACCGGCCGGGCTGACGGTCGCGCGCGAACGGAGGAGCGAGCGATGAAGGCGTACGACCTGCTCGTCGTCGGCGAGATCAACCCCGACCTGGTCCTGCGCGGCGACGACGTCGTTCCGCGCTTCGGCCAGACCGAGAAGATGGTGGACGCCGCGGACCTCACGATCGGCTCCTCCTCCGCGATCATGGCGTGCGCCGCGGCGCGGCTGGGTCTGCGGACCGCGTTCGTGGGCGTGGTCGGCGACGATGCGTTCGGCCGCTTCATGCTGGACGCGATGACGGAGCGGAGCGTCGACACGCGCTCGTGCATCGTCGACGAGGCGCTGGACACCGGTGTCAGCGTCATCCTCTCGAAGGGCGCCGATCGCGCGATCCTGACGCATCTGGGCGCGATCTCGGCGTTGCGCGCCGATCAGGTCGACCGCTCGCTGCTGCGCGAGGCGCGGCACCTGCACGTCGGCAGCTACTTCCTGCTGGACGCCTTGCGGCCCGGTCTCGCCGATCTGTTCCGCGAGGCGCGGCAGGAGGGGCTCAGCACCTCGCTGGACACGAACTGGGATCCGCGCGATCGCTGGAACGACGCGCTTCCCGCCGTGTTGGCCCAGACCGACGTGCTGCTCCCCAACGCCGAGGAGGCGCTGCGCATCTCGGGACGTTCCAGCCTGGACGACGCGATCGATGCGCTGGGGGACGTCGTTCGTACCGTCGCCGTCAAGCTGGGCGCCGCCGGCGGACGCGCCGCGCGCGACGGACGACAGGCGTCGGCGCCGTCGCTCGAGATCGAGCTGGTGGACACCACCGGAGCCGGTGACACCTTCGACGCGGGCTTCCTGTACGGCCACCTGAACGGCTGGACGCTGGACGAGGCGCTCCGGCTCGCCTGCGCGTGCGGCTCGCTGTCGACCCGCGCCGCGGGAGGCACGGACGCGCAGCCCACGCTGGAGGAGGCGCTGGCGGCTACGGCGAAGCTGGGAGCCTGACGCGATCGATCGCGTCGCGTCGGGCGCCGTACGGGCTCCCGGACGGTCGGCGACCCGGCGCGGCACCTCGCACGCGACGAACCGGGGGCCCCGGCCGATGCTGCCCGGGGCCCCCTTCGTGTCCTGACGACGGGATCGCTGAACGCGGGTTCCCAGGACGTTCGCCTCAGGGCGTCGTGCGTACCGTGAAGTCCACGTTGATGGTGTACTCGCAGGTTCCGTCGGCCACGTTCTGACTGAAGCTCGAGGAGCTCGTGATCGCTCCCGGCACGTCGCGCGCGAGGTTCAGGAAGCACGAGCCGAACTCGCCGCTGGCGCCGTCGCGTTCGCTGGCGGTGGCGGTCAGTCGGATCGAGCTCGCTACCGGCTTGTAGAACGTCACGTCCCACGCCTCGAACGACTCGCCGTCCGACACGGCGAAGCCGCCGGACTTCGTGAGCGGATCCTCGGGCTCCTGCGTCACGGTCAGCGAGTACCTGAAGTCGCCGTCTCCGCCGGCAGGATCGGCGTCGCCGTCGCTCTGCACGTCGAAGCGGATCGTCAGCGTGACCATCTGGTCGGGCGCCAGCGGATCGAGGCACCCCTCCCCGACGGCGCAGATGTCGCTCTCGAAGTGGTCGGGAATCGCGTCGCCGTCCGTGTCGGAGAGCGTCGGGTCGGTGCCCAGGTTGCGTTCGGTCAGGTCGGAGAAGCCGTCGGCGTCGCTGTTGGCCCGGGTGGGATCCGACGCGACCTGGTAGGGACCCTGTCCCTCGACCGAGACGGTATACGGCTGCAGCTCGACGTCGTCGTCCACGAGGTCGCCGTCCGTGTCGGACCGCGTCGGATCGGTCCCGTACGGCAGACCGGAGCCGCTGGGCGGATCGTAGCTGCAGGCGGTGGCGCCCGCCGTCAGGCTTCCGCAGGTGCCGAGGAACGCATCGGGATCGAACGCCGGCGCGAACGGCAGGCTCGCGAAGGTGTCGAGGTCGAACTCCTCGTAGTCGCTGAGCCCGTCGCCGTCGGTCTGCGCAAGGAGGGGGTTCGAGCCGATCAGGTACTCGAGCAGGTCGGGCAAGCCGTCCCTGTCGCTGTCGGGCTCGTAGATCGAGGAGCCGATCTCCTGCTCCTGAGCGTCGCTGAGTCCATCGCGGTCGGTGTCGATGAAGTCGCCGGCGTCGGCGGTCTGGGGATGCGAGCCCTGACGTACCTCGAACCCGTCCTGCATGCCGTCGCCGTCCGTGTCGGGGTCCAGCGGGTCGGTGACCCACACCTCGGTGACGCCGCTGCAGCTCCCGCCGGTGCGAAGCTCGGCGCAGAACTTGTCGGTCAGGTCGCTGAACGCGAGGTCGCCACGGAAGCGGATGCGGTAACCGTACGTCTCGTCGAAGTCGGAAAGGCCGTCCTCGTCCGTGTCGCGCTGACGCGGGTCGGTGCCCAGCTGCTGCTCCAGGTCGTCCGACAGGCCGTCGGCGTCGGAGTCGGGCAGGCGCGGCGAGGGGTACGCGCGGTACGCGGTCTTGCCGCGAGCCTGCACCAGCCAGCCCGTCTCGACCTCGTCGTAGTCCGAGATCGTGTCGCACGTGTAGGCGGGGCGCTCCAGCGGCAGCGTGGCCGTCGGGTCGGTCTGGAACAGGTCGAACGCCAGCCCCTCGGTGGGACAGGTGCCGCTCTCGTCGCCGTCGCTGTGCACCAGCTGGTCGTCGCTGCCGTGGGTGTACTCCTCGCGTGCCGACAGGCCGTCCTCGTCCTCGTCGCGGATGTAGGCCAGCGTGTACGTCTGACCGGCTCGGAGGATCAGATCCTCGAAGGGCGTGCTCTCGACCTGCTGACCGTCGCCCAGCGCGTCCACGACGGCGCGCGAGTAGAACAGCACCCACGCCCGGTGGTCGGCGGCGGCGGTGTCCAGCCCGTTCACGGAGAACAGCACCTCGACGCCGGCACCGCCGTTCGCATCGTCGTACGCGACGTCGGCCACGGCGTAGTCCACGTCCAGGCGCTCCATCGCCTCGCTCATCGCGATGCCCACCGTGCGGCCCGTCTCGTCGAACAGGATGCGGTCGCCCCCGTCGATCACGCCATTTCCGTCGTTGTCGCAAGAGTCGGCGCCCGGGTCGTCGCTGCACAGCGCGTCGATCTGGCCATCGCCGTTCGTGTCGGCGAACGGCGCGATACGGCCGGCGACGGTCGAGATCCGCTCGCGGATCACCTCGCCGCTGCCGTCGTCGATCACGATGCCGGCCGTGACGTCGTACGTCTCTTGCGAGCTGTACGCGAAGTTGCGGCCGTCCTCGTCCTGAAGGTCGTAGTTCGCGACCTTGAACACCAGGCCGCGTGGGGACTTGAGCAGCTGCTCGACGGTTCGGGGGAACACGTCGCGGTTCTCGAACACGATCGGTCCGACGTCCGGCACGAACGGCCCGAGGTTGTAGGTCGGCGCCGCGCCACCGGTGGCCTGGACGCCTGGGACCAGCGTGGCGACCGGCGTGAGCCGATTCGGGTCGACGGGATCCTGCCACAGCGCGGTGATTTCGAGGTTCGTCGCCGAGAACGCGACGTCGCTGATGCTGCCGATGTCGAGGGCCACCTGCACGCTGGCGTCCTCGATCGTCCGGCTCACCTCGCTGGACGACTCGAACGAGTTGCCACGGGCGATCGACTCGTTGTACGCCTCGTTCGAGCTGGTCGCAGACGCCGAACTCACGCTGGTCGTGTACTCCTCGGCCTGCGACTGCTCGGCACCGACCGTCACGCTGGCGCTGCCGGCGAAGGTGGGGAACTCGAACTCGGCGCCGACCTCCTGGCTGAACCCCATCGAGCTGCTCAGGGTGTTCGTGTCGCTGGTGGCGTAGGTCCGTTCCGTGCCCTGCTCCAGGGTCGTGCCGACCGACGATTCGATCGTCTGCGTCACGCCCTCGAGGTCCACGTACGAGAAGCGCTCGTCGAGGTCCAGACGGACGTCGCCCACCCGGATCGCGATGCGCGGCAGGTCCGCGACCAGCGGATCGCGTGCGTCCGCGGTAGCCTCGACGTCGTCGGGGAAGCCGTCGCCGTCCGTATCGGCCCGGATCGCGGAGGTCCCGAAGAAGTCCGTCTCGAGCCCGTCGGCCAGACCGTCGCCGTCGGTATCGACCTCGAGCGGCTCGCTGTAGATGCGGTTCAGCTCGCGATCGTCGGACAGGCCGTCGCCGTCGCTGTCCGGCACGCGCGGATCCGTGCGGAACGTCCGCTCCGTGCCGTCGAGCAGGCCGTCACCGTCCGTATCGGCGAGGAACGGATCGCTGGTCGTCTCCCGACGCGACTGCCGACCGTCCGCCTCGACCACGACGACCGTCCACCCGCGCTGCTCCGCAGCGTCGCTGAGGCCGTCGCCGTCGCTGTCCTGCGCGTCGCCGGATTCGGCGCTGCCGAAGAACCGGACCGGGTCGGGATAGGCGCGCGACGGGCCCGCCACCGGATCGCCGTCGAGGTCGAACACGTTCGAGACGCTGAGGGTGTAGGAGATCTCGCTCTGCGCGAGGGTGGTCAGCGCGACGCTCCGGCCGTCCACCGCCAGCGTCGCGCCCGTCACGTCCAGGATCGCCTGGGTCTGCAGCGAAGCCGGCGTGCTGTCGCTCCCGACGATCTCGTAGTGATCCGGGTTCTCGGCGCTACCCGCGCCGCCACGCACGGGAGCGCTGAACGTCACCACGACGCCGGTCGGCCCGGTCGAGGTCGCGCCCGTGATGCGCGGCGCGGAGCCGTCCGCGCTGCCGGCCACGCCGAGAAACTCGATCGACGCGTCCGCGGCGAGGGGGTTACCGGCGAGGTCGGAGAGCTCACGCCCGCGCACCGTGTACGAGGCGCCCGGCTCCAGCGCGGCGGTGGCGAGGACCACCCTCGTGTCGAACAGGTCGACGGCGGCGCCGGTGACGCTC